>Ga0070708_100000343_pt1 | contig 35108 bp, 26 predicted proteins | sample KBSK5503metaG_FD_65469 | JGI IMG/M metagenome (GOLD analysis project Ga0070708, IMG submission 65469) | Corn, switchgrass and miscanthus rhizosphere microbial communities from Kellogg Biological Station, Michigan, USA - KBS K5-50-3 metaG | ecosystem: Host-associated > Plants > Roots >... | reverse complement strand
GCTCGAAGCGGACCTGATCATTACCTTTGCCGGTTGCACCATGAGCTACCGCGTCAGCACGCTCTTGTTGAGCAATCTCGATTTGGCGTTTAGCTATAACCGGACGAGCGAGCGACGTGCCCATCAGATAGACGCCTTCGTAAACGGCGTTGGCTTTCACCGCCGTCCAAACATATTCGCGCACAAACTCTTCGCGTAAGTCTTCGACGTAGAGTTTTGCTGCTCCTGTTTCCAATGCCTTCGCTTCGAGGCCCTCCATTTCCGCGCCCTGACCGACATCCGCGCAATAGCAAACGACCTCGCAGCCGTAGTTGTCCTTTAGCCAGCGAAGCATTACCGAAGTGTCAAGACCGCCGGAATAGGCTAGAACTATCTTGTTGATCCTTTGTTTCATGTTAGTTAGTTACTTTTTTTGTGCTTTGTACTTGGATTTGTGCTTTGTACTTTGTTCTCTATTCCACCGCAGTCATTGTCTTTGGAAAGGTAAATGCAAAGCACAAAGTACAAAGTACAAAGCACAGGCACGAAGTACTAAATTATCTTCCAAATAATTCCCAAATCTTCTTTATCGTTGCACGCTGGGCTTTCTGCTCACGCACAGCGATGAAAATAGTATCTTCACCGGCAATCGTTCCAACAATCTCCGGCATCGTGGCGGCGTCGATCTCCACGGCAACTGCCGATGCCAGTCCCGGTTCCGTGCGTGCAATTACCAGGGTTTCTCCGGCTTGTTCCACGCTGAGCAAGCCACGCACAGCAGCGCCGTTTGAATGCGGCAGAGTGTAACGGCCGCGGTGCTTTACGATGCCGAGCTCTTCAAGATCGCGAGATACACTCGATTGCGTGGCCGGTACGCCGGAACGTTCGAGTAGAGAGCGCAACCCTTCCTGGGTGCCGACAGGTTTGGCACGAATTAAACTCAAAATCTTTTGCTGTCGCTGGTGCTTGTTCACCTGTTTGCCAAAAAGCTAGATATATGCAGCGTCCTTGCATATTCCCTGCATAGATGCATAAACTAGCACGGAAGTTGTTTTATGGTCAACGGGTTCTCCGAGAACACCGAGAAATGCACTAAGACAATCTCAAATTAAGACACTAACTCGTGTGCGAGAGCGGAGGCGCGATGGCGGAGGCGAAAAATCTTTGGGGTGGCCGATTCACGGGGAAGACGGATCCGGCCTTTGCGGATTTCAATCGTTCATTCAGCTTTGATAGGAGACTATTCGAGGCGGAGATACGCGCGTCTATAGCTCATTGCAACGGGTTGCTCGGCGCGGGAGTATTGACGGATCACGAAGCGGCTACAATCACGAAGGCGTTGCGAGTCATACTCGAGCAGGGAAAGGGGCATCCGGAGTATTTTGATAAATGGCCACAGGAAGACATCCACACTTTCATTGAGGCGCATCTTCTCGAAATGGCAGGCGACACTGGCCGCAAGCTTCACACGGGACGCAGCCGCAATGACCAGGTAGCTACCGATTTGCGACTCTGGTTGCGGCAGGCAATTGACGATCTGTCCGAGCGCTTGCGCGACGCGCAAACATCCCTACTTGATTTCGCGGAAGCCAATCGGCTGATGGCGATTCCGGGCTACACGCATCTGCAGCGCGCTCAACCGGTGCTCCTGGCCCACTGGTGTCTGGCATATTTTGAGATGCTTGCGCGCGACCGCGAACGGCTGGTCGATGTTCGTCGCCGGGTAAACGTCTTGCCCCTTGGATCAGCTGCCCTGGCTGGTACTTCTTTTTCGATTGACCGTGAGCAATTAGCAAAGGAGTTGGGATTTGAGAGAGTGTCGCGCAACAGTCTTGACGGCGTGAGCGATCGCGATTTCTGCGTCGAGTTTATTGGCGCATGCTCGCTCGTCATGGTGCACCTGTCGCGACTCGCCGAGGACATCATTGTCTACTCAACCACTGAATTTGGTTTCTTCGAACTGAGCGACGCCGTTGCAACGGGTTCGAGCTTGATGCCACAGAAGAAGAATCCGGATTCCATGGAGTTGGTGCGTGGCAAAGCCGGGCGCGTGTTTGGTCATCTGCAAGGATTATTGACGACCTTGAAAGGCTTACCTCTCGCTTACAATAAGGACATGCAGGAAGACAAAGAGGCGGTGTTCGATTCGTTCGACACAGTCAGTGGTTGTCTGCAAGTTACGGCCACGGTGCTCGGCAACATCCGCATTAACGAGGAGCGGGCTCATGCGGCGGCCGCAACCGGTTACATGAATGCCACAGACCTGGCAGATTATCTGGTGCGCAAAGGGGTACCATTTCGGGAGGCACACGAGATTGTTGGCCGAGCTGTTGTGCATGGGATTGAGCTCGGACTCGAACTCGAGGGATTGTCTTTAACGGACCTCCAATCTTTTTCTCCGCTCATTGATGAGGACGTTTATCAAGCACTGTCGCTTGAACAGACTTTAAAAGCCAAGTCTCAAGTGGGTGGAACTTCACCAGAGCAGGTCGGCAAGGCTCTCGCCTTTGCGCGCGGTAAGCTAAATACAGAAACGCAGGCTAAGAAACTCTAAAAACCGTCGATCGATGAGAATGAAAGATGATCACTTCTTCTTTGGTGGGCTGGACGAGACGCCAGGTGACGGCAACGGCGCAACGGGCTCGGGTTGGATTGTATCCTGATAGATGGATCTGCCGTCCTGAAGTTTCAACACAACAGCCGGCTTAACTGCGTTACGATTTGCGTCCATGCTGATGACGCCGGTGACTCCTGAGAAATTCCTCGTTTCTGCGAGTGCCGCACGCAGCTTCTCGCCCTCGGTTGAATTCGCACGCGCAATCGCATCCGCCAGCACTCGAGTTGCGTCATAGGCCAGGGCCGCATGAGCGTCAGGCAAAAGATTTCCGTAGAGCTGTTTGTATTCGCGCACAAACTGTTGAATCACCAGCGAAGGATCGTCTACTGAGTAGTGAGTGGAAATGTACGATCCATTCAAAGCATCGCCACCAAGTTGCCAAAGTTCCGGAGCATCCCATCCGTCTCCACCGAGCAGGGGTTGTCCCAGTCCCAGTTGCCGCGCTTGTTTTGCAATGATTGCAACGTCGCTATAGTAGCCTGGGATGTAAATGACATCGGGATTCTCTGCCTGTATCAAGCTTAACTGACCTCTAAAGTCGATATCGCCTTGCATATACGACTGCTTGCCAACAATCTGCCCGCCCTGCTTCGCAAAGCTCAGTTCAAAATAGTCGGTCAGGCCGCGTCCATATGGTGAATTGAAATCAAAAAAGATGGCCGCCTTTTTTGCCTTCAATGTGTTAATTGCAAACTTTGCCATCACCTCAGCTTGAAAGGCATCGACGAAGCATGCGCGAAAAATATAGTCTCCCGCCAGGGTGACAGAAGGGTCGGTCGACGATGGGGAGATGAGGGGAATCCTCGCTGACTGTGCCTCGGGAGCGGCGGCACGGCTGTTACCGGATGTGCCGCCAGCAATGATCGCGACGACTTTGTCTTCCACGATGAGTTTGCTAGCGAGTGTCGCTGCCCGTTCCGGGCTGCCGCGATCGTCCTCAATAACCACATCGATCTTGCGGCCGTTGATTCCTCCCTCTAGATTAATCTCATCGGCCGCCATGAGTATCCCGTTTTTTGCAGACTCGCCGAAGTTGAAAGTTGGACCTGACAGGTCTCCGAAGAATCCGATCTTTATTGTGCTGCGGTCTCGCGCGGCTTCGGGCTGCTGTTGTTGGCAGGAGCTGGCGAAGAGAATTAGAGCAAACAGTGGTAGGACAATGAGGGAGGCGCGGGTTCGGCGTCGCGTCGCACAGATCAGAGCCAAAGAATTGGCCATCGACAAACCGAAGTTTGTCGGACAAACAAACGGGTTCATTCCAAGTGATAAGGGCTGAACTCTAAAGCTCAGCCCCTCAAAACCAACAAGCCAACCTGCGTCTTTCGGACTACTCAGGTTTGATCCTGGAGTCGACGGGAGCAGCAGGGCTACTCGGTGGCGCATCCGGATCACCCACAGCTTGGGGGCTCGCGCCGTGTGCGGCGAGCTCATGTGCGAGATGGCGTTGATGCGACATCACACTGTGTCGTCTGCCGTACAAGAAGTAAATGATTAAGCCGGCGATAAGCCAAATGATCAATCGATACCAGTTCTCTGCCGGCAGCGAGAACATTAGCAGGAGACAGGTCAGAATACCAAGAATCGGGATAAGCGGCACAAATGGGGCGCGGAATGGGCGATTTGCATTTGGATTTGTTTTACGCATGACCAATACGGCGCCACAAACAATCACGAACGCGAACAACGTGCCGATGCTTGTCATTTCCGCCAGAATACTTAGTGGTATTAATCCCGCCATCGAGGCGACGAAGAGACCTGTTAGGATGGTGGATTTCCAGGGCGTGCGAAACCTAGGGTGGATGTCCCCGAAGAAACCTTTAGGCACCAGTCCATCGCGCGCCAGCGCCAGCATCACGCGCGGTTGGCTAAGCATCATCACGAGGAGTACTGACGTGATGCCGGTCATTGCGCCGGCGGCCACAAGATACTGCATCCAAACCAAACCGGCTCGTCTGAACGCGTCGACAACGGGGGCATCGATGTTGATGTCTTTGTAAGGCACCATTCCCGTTAGCACCGCTGAGACGGCTATATAGAGAATTGTGCAGATAATCAGAGACGCTATGATGCCGACAGGCACATCCTTAGCGGGATTTTTCGCTTCTTCGGAGTGGACCGACACCGAGTCGAAACCGATATACGCGAAGAAGATGATCGCAGCGCCGGCAAACATGCCTAAAGGTTGGCCACCTTGCGCCGTCTCGCCAAAGATGGTATGTCCAAAAAAGCTGACTCCCGTGTAACCGTACGGAGCAAATGGATGCCAGTTAGCTGGATTGATGAGGAATACCCCAATTCCGATTACCATGAGCACGATCACTAACTTCACCGCCACCATGATGGCATTGAAAGTAGCGCTCTCCTTGATTCCCTTAACGAGGACTATCGTGAGGATAAAAGTAATGAGCACTGCCGGCAGATCAAAGTACGACCCGGTTGGGACGAATCCAGTGTGTGGGCATCCTGTTCCGACGTTTACACAATAATTGTAAGGCGCCGTATGAAATGCAGCCGGTATTTTCGCAGGAATGAACGGCAGGCCTTCATGAAATATCGGAATAAACTCCTGGAAGTGTGCCGACCAGCCGTGGGCAACCGTTGCTGAACCCACCGCGTATTCGAGCACTAAATCCCAGCCGATGATCCAGGCGAACAGTTCACCTAAGGTCGCATATGCATAGGTGTAAGCCGAGCCGGCGACCGGGACCATCGAAGCAAACTCTGCATAGCAGAGGGCAGCGAAGACGCAAGCGAGTCCGGCCATTACAAACGAGAGCATGAGCGCAGGCCCCGTCCGATCGTGAGCTGCAACACCGGTCAAAATAAAGATGCCAGTTCCGATAATTGCGCCGACGCCGAGCGCGGTCAATTGTACTGGTCCAAGCACCCGGCGCAAGCGGTTTTCACCCTGCATCTCTTCGAGCAACAAGCTGAGTGGTTTAGTTGCGAATAGTTTGCTTGCCATTCATTTTCCTCTCTTATTTGGAGAGAGCGTAAGAGTTTGCTCTCGAGTCTACCTCAGGATTACTAACTCGAATTAACAGGTTTTAGAAAAGGAGACCTTCTAGCTGCCGCCCATCACCGCTTCAATCAAATTTCTTCTTCGGCCATCGTAGTCGAGGGCAGGTCGGGCATAGGAACGCCCAACTTGCGCCACACGAAATAAACGGGAATGCCTGTCAGCACTATGATCAGACCGGGCCATGTTGTAGCTGTTTGGTAAATAAAAAGTACTATCAGGATTACGCTCGCTCCGATCATGTAGAGAATAGGAATTACGGGGTAGCCAAATGCTTTGTACGGACGTTCGGCATTGGGTCGGGTCTGACGCAGTCGAAAGATACCGGCAATGGTCAGAATGTAAAAGATGAGTGCCGCTGAGATGACATAATCAAGAAGATTACCGTAGAGGTTTCCGTAACCTGTGACGTTACCGGCCGCATCGTGCTTGATAGTACGTGGGAGAATCAGCAAAGCCGACCAGATGCCTTGAACAATCAAACCCCACAGGGGCACGTGTTTGTCGTTTAGTCGTCCCACTGCTTTGAAGAACAATCCATCACGGGCCATCGCGTAGTAGGCGCGCGCACCCGCCAGGATAAGACCGTTATTGCAGCCGAAAGTGGAAATCATGATGCCCACGGCCATGATAATGGCGCCGCGTCCGGAAGAGATTACGTTCATGGTGTCGGTGGCTACGCGATCCGCGCCCTGAAGTTTTTCAAAGGGTAAGGTAGCGAGATAGGCGACGTTGGCAAGCAGATACAAAGTAATGACGATGCCGGTGCCGAAAGCGAGTGACAATGGAATGTTACGTTTGGGATTCTTTACTTCTCCAGCCGTGAAGGTGATGTTATTCCAGGCGTCAGCGGAAAACAGCGAGCCGGTTTGCGCGACGCAGATACCGACGAAAAGTCCGAACGCCGTGGCTGCAGTTAAACCACCTCCGAAATCGTCGAGTTGGCCGCGAACGGTCCAAAGGTCGCTGAAGTTTGCTTTTAGCGCGCCGGTCCGCGAGCCAATTAGCAAGCCAAGTAAGATTAGTGCGATCAGCGCCACGATTTTCGTAATCGTAAAAGTGTTCTGCACCAGTTTGCCAAGCTTCAAGCCGCGCGTATTCATGAAGGTGAGCAAGACAATTAACAGCAGTCCCACCACCTGCGCGCTGGAAAGCGAAATCGCATAGTTAGCGCTGATTGTAATTGGCGCAATCAGGTACTTGTTTTCGCCCACAGACGGAACCAAGACTCCCAGATAGCGAGCGAAGCCGACGGCAACTGCGGCGATCGTGCCGGTTTGAATTACCAGAAAGAGGGTCCAGCCGTAAAGAAATCCCCACATCGGCGAGAAAGCTTCGCGCAGATACACATACTGTCCACCGGCCTTAGGCATCATTGCCGCCAACTCGCCATAAGAAAGCGCCGCCATGAGTGTCAATAGTCCCGTGACGATCCAAACGACGAGCAACCAGGCAGGCGCCCCAACTTGTTTTGAGATGCCTCCGGATACAATAAAAATGCCGGACCCAATCATGGATCCGGCAACGATCATCGTCGAATCGAGCAATCCCAGCCCACGAATGAATCCGGTTTGCGTTTTTTGTCCGCCCCAAACCGCGTCGGCCATAGTCTTCTCCGGGCTCCTCGTTTTTCGTCTGCGAGCTCGAGCTATTTACTTGCTGTCTAAACGCGAGTGAATTAACGTACCACAGCCGCCACGCTGAGAGCAGGTTAACCGTGAACGAGCGGGTGCGCGCATTATACCGATTTCAACTGATCTGTCCAGAAAATGTAAGATATGGCGCCGTGAAAACAGCTAATTCTCCTCAAAGTCACATCGCGCCCGAGTTGGGCGACATGAACAGAGAAGACTTCCGTCGCTTTGGGCACGAACTGATCGATTGGATCGCCGACTATTTCGACCGCATTGAAGATCTGCCTGTACTGGCCCAGATCGAACCCGGCGATTTGAAAGCGCAACTTCCGTCCAATCCGCCGCAACAGGGCGAGCCTATGGAGAAGATTATCGGTGATATCGATAGGCTCATCGTGCCGGCTTTAACCCACTGGAGCCATCCTTCATTCTTTGCTTACTTTGCTACCTCCACTTCAGCGCCCGGAATCTTTGGTGAGTTGTTGGGGGCAGCCTTTGACAACAAGGCGATGCTTTGGCGCACATCGCCGGCGTCAACCGAATTGGAGGAGGTAGCGCTCGATTGGCTACGGCAGATGATGGGTCTCGATGCGGGAATGAGCGGGATCATCTACGACACTGCTTCCGTGTCGAGCATGCATGCGATAGCGGCTGCGCGAGAAGGTGTGGAAAGGCATATTCGCGAAGAAGGAATGAGTGGTCGTCCGGACTTACCGCTGCTGCGGGTCTACATTTCGGAACAAGCGCATTCCTCAATTGAAAAAGGGGTCATAACACTCGGTCTGGGCCAACGAGGCTTGCGAAAGATTCCGACTGACTCCGAATTTCGTATGGACGCGCGGGCTTTGGCGGCGGCAATTGAGGAAGATAAAAATGACGGCTACGTACCTTTTTGCGTGGTAGCTACCGTGGGCACAACGTCAACGTCGAGCATCGACCCGGTACCGGAAATCGTTCCAATTTGCGAGAGACATAAGTTGTGGTTACACGTTGATGCTGCCTACGCCGGTTCGGCAGCAGTTGTGCCGGAACTGTGTCACATTCTAAACGGATGCGAGCGCGCAGACTCGCTGGTTGTGAATCCGCACAAGTGGCTCTTCGTTCCTTTCGATCTTTCGGTACTTTATTGTCGCCACATGGATCTGCTGCGGCGCGCGTTTTCATTGGTTCCGGAATATCTGCGTACACCCGAACAGGAAAAGGTGCGCAGCGGATCGGACTATGGAGTCCAACTGGGCCGTCGCTTTCGCGCGTTGAAGCTTTGGATGATTATTCGCTACTTCGGCCACGATGGGTTGGCGGCTCGCATACGTGAACATTGCCGGCTGGCCCAATTGTTCGCGTCGTGGATCGAAAAATCGCCCGATTGGGAATTACTTGCACCATTACCGCTTGCTCTCGTTTGTTTCCGAGCACGTCCTCGGCGCGAGGGAGAGACAGAAGACATTCGGGCAAAACGTTTGGAAATTCTCAACGAAGCCATCATGCACGGCGTCAACGGCACCGGCAAAGCATTGCTCTCGCACACGCGTCTGAACGATACACTTACCTTGCGTCTCTCCATCGGCAACATTCGGACCACGGAGAAGCATGTCCGAGAAGTTTGGGAGTTGCTGAACGAACAATTGGAGTTGCTAAAGTAGCATCAAGATTAGAAATTATCGTACATATGGAGAATAAGATGAATGTCAGCAGTAATGTCTTCCAAATCTTTGCGCTTCTGATAGCTTGCTCCGGTTTTGCCGCGGCCCAGGTTTCTCCGAGTGATGCCAAACATTTTAATAAAGACGGATTCTCATTTGATTATCCGTCAGGATGGTCTCTCGTAGACGGCAGTAATTCAGATGCGCAACAGTTGGCACTTACGCGCGCTGACGCCGACGCCCAGATCAAGGTTTTCGTTCATCGCGGCCGCATCACGGCCGAGAAAATGGGCGACGCGCGAAGTAAGCTTATCGATACCTATATTGAAGGCACTGCGAAACAGTTTGAGGACATGGGCGGGCATCCGCAGCGAGCTCCCGATAGCAACGACATCGGGGGGTTGAAGGCTGAGGGAGTGAAGATAACGGCCGCTCTCGGTGGTGTGCCAGGTGCAGCACATATCTGTTGGGCCTTAGTTGGGCAGCGAGTGGTAGTGCTTACCTTCTTTGGACCAGATAACGAGCTCAAGAAGTTTGCGAGTGCCTGGGATCTTGTACGGAACAGTCTCAAGATCGAAGAGCCGAAACCTACGCCAAAGCCGACGCCAAAATAAATCTGCCTCACGAGCTTCTTGTCGTTTCACTGCGGCGAGTTGTTGCCAACCTTGGGTCAACTACCTTTGCGCTCACGTCAAGAACCCAGCCGTTGCCCGAGACTGTGTGAAACGCAGACAGATGCCACGGCCTTGCGCCGTGGAGACTCACGTTTGTCGCTACGAAGAGAATCGGAATAGACTTAGGATGCCACGGCCTTGAGCAGTGGAGGTTCACGTCAGCTGCTCCAGCAACCGCTAACTTGTGGACCAAGAGCAGCAAACATAAAGCTCCACGGGGCCAGCCCGTGGCATCTCGGAAGATTCTATTGCTTCCCGATAGTAGCGAGCATGAGTCTCCACGGCGCAAGGCCGAGGCATCCGGAGAATCTATGAAGACAATGAAGACGACCAGGATTGTTTTAACAACACTTATCCTATTGGCGGCGATCGCTGCAGTTTCAGCTCAGCCACGCCGGCCAATGGCGCCCGCTGACATCCTGCGTGTCGCAACTGTCAACGATGTCCAGATATCCCCTAACGGTCAGTGGGTGGTCTATACGGTTTCCACTGTCGACGACGACAAGAACATGAACACACTCTGGTTAGCTCGCGCTGGTTCTGATTCAATCTTCAACTTGCCTCCCACGTCGCAAACTCAAGTACGCAGACCTGTACCCTATTCGGATTGGCCAGAGCTCCGGACTGCGTCGGCCTCACTACTGGCAAGCGGCTGGAACGCTTCGACGCCTCGCTGGTCGCCAGACAGCAACTCGATAGCTTTCCTTTCCAAACATGATGACCTTGATGGGCTTTGGACGGTTACTCTATCGCGCCGCGACCCGCACTTCGTCGCGTCAATCCAATCAACGAACTTCTTCATTACCTACGCCGGAGAATCGTTTTCCTGGGCTCCGGACTCGCGGCGTATTGCCTACATTTCCGCAACGTCAGAAATGCCAGACAGCATTGCTTTGTCCAAGAGGACTGACGACCCACGCGTTATCGATCGCATTCAATACAAGTCGCGTACTTTATTGTCTGATAACCGGCATACGCATGTCTTTGTTGTTGACACTGAAAGGCCGGAACCGCGGCAACTCACGTTCGGCGCCTTCTACGATCACGCGGTGAGTTTTAGCCCGCACGGCGATGAAATTGTGTTTCTTTCAAATCACGAAACCGACCCGGATGCGAATAACAATTCAGACATTTTTGCGGTTGATACTGGCGGCCAAGTCAGGCAAATAACCCAGACAAAAGGTTGCGAATATGAGCCCGTATGGTCTCCGGATGGAAAATGGATTGCCTATACGGCTACTAAACGCGAGGTCACTACGATTGATAGCGTCGCGGAAGACACACACATTTGGGTCGTTGCTGCTGCGGGAGGTGGAGGAAGGGAACTAACAGATGAGCAGGACCGACGAGCCCGCAGTCCACGGTGGTCGCCCGATAGTCGTTCGGTCTATTTTCTCGCCGGAGATCACGGTTACTCCACGGTATTCCGCGTTGGCTTGGATGGTGGCAGGGCAAGCAGGTTTTCACTCTTTGTTCTCGATGGAGAATTGGGCGGGGTTTTTGATATTCAAGAGTCGAGCTTCCGAGTGGGATCTGGATCCATCGTAAGCCTGGCGCAACCGTACCAAATCGGCAGCTTCAGCTTGGGCGTCCGAACTCAAGCGGTTAGTCGGGGCGATACCATTGAATATTCTGTGCCTCTCGCCCTTACTTTGAGCACTGCCTTACGGCCTGCGGAAGTTTGGTCGGGCATCGGCACCAGTGCGCCTTTGCACCGCTTGAGCGCGCACAACGAGGCATTCATAAGATCTTCACGGCTCGAAACACCGGAGGAAGTCAATTTCAAGAGCTTCGATGGAACCCAGATCCAGGGCTGGCTCATGAAGCCATTCGGTTTCAGAGATGATCGTAAGTTCCCGTTGATTCTAAGTATTCATGGTGGTCCTCACGGAATGTTTGGCTGGGCCTTTAATCCAACGTTTCAAGTCTACGCGGCGCGAGGTTATGCTGTTTTGTTCTTGAACCCCAGAGGATCGACCGGGTATGGGCAAAGATTCTCGGACGGCACGTTGAATGAGTGGGGCGGGGGAGACTACAGAGACTTGATGGCCGGCGTCGACGAAGCTCTCCGTCGCTATTCATGGATCGATGGTGAGCGCCTGGGAGTTACGGGTGGCAGCTACGGTGGGTTCATGACCAACTGGATCATCACGCAGACACCGCGATTCAAAGCGGCGGTTGCGGCCGCCAGTGTAAGTAATCTAATCAGTTTCTACTCGACGTCCCTTTATCAGGATCTTGTTCACGCCGAGTTTAGTGGCTTCCCGTGGGACAACTACGACTTGCTCTGGCAGAGGTCACCCCTTCGTTACGCCAGACAGGTGCAAACGCCGACGATGTTTATCCATGGAGAACTGGACAACGACGTGCATATTACCCAGGCGGAAGAGATGTACATGGCTCTGAAGCGACTCGGTGTGGATTCAGTTTTTGTTCGCTATCCCCGCGAAGGCCACGGTTTGCGCGAACCGAAGCATCGAGTTGATGCACTTGAGAGAACCGTTGCATGGTTTGATCGTTATCTGAAATAGGGCCACTTCAACTCATGAAAACCGAGAACAAGCGACTGAAACAGGATAGTTCTTAACACAGAATGGAATGCCGCGGTGTTATGAAGGGTAGAAGCTAAATCGAAAACGATTCCGGACAAACGGTTTCTGTCCATGACAACAAGAACGAGTGGTCTCATATTCGTGTTTCTCTATCTCTCGGTTTTTGCCGGTTCTCTTGTTGCTCAGACCGGCAGGCCGAACCTCGTCGTTGATAACACCGAGGCCGAAAAGTGGCGACAAGACTTGCGGTACATGGCAGAAGAGATGCCCAAGTATCACAAGAATCTCTTCCATGCGGTTACTCGCGATCAGTTCGCCGTCGCTGTCGCCCGGCTCAATGAAAAGATACCGTCGCTCGCTCGGCACCAAATCATTGTCGAGCTGGCCCGCATCGTTGCGATGGTTAGTGACGGCCATACCAACATTGCTCCAACTCGCGATCCGAAAATTGGTTTCCGTACCTTTCCCGTAAAGCTCTACTTTTTTGCCGACGGTTTATATGTCCGCGCGGCAACACGTGAACATGCGGACATCGTCGGAACGCGCGTCCGTCGGATTGGGAATGTGTCGACGAACAGGCGTATCGATCCGTCAGATACATCATCGGACGAGATAACGAGATGGATGCGAAGTTTTTTGCGCCCTTCTTGCTGGCTATGCCGGAAGTTTTGCATGCGCTTGGCATTATCAACGATATGGAGGCGTGTACCTTCGAGGTCTGATCAGCGGCAATCGAGAATTAGCCATAAAGAATTTCGAGAAGGCCCTGGCGTTAGAGCCAAGTATGAGTTCTGCCGTAGAAGCTCTCAAGAAGCTCCGGCGAGAATGAGAAAAACAAAAGCGTCGGTAGTGTCCTAATTTGTAGGGGCGTCCCTCCGTGGGCACCCCATACTTGCCGATCTGACACTCAAGGAGTGGCGCCCACGGAGGGGACGCCCCTACAAATTAGGACACCACTAAAGCGTCACCTTCCTCGCCTATAAGTTGGAAATAAGAATGACGGAAGTGAAGGCTGTGAACTCCTCCACTTCCGTCAGTGTATTCATCCGTTGCGATATGGTTAATTGCCCCGATATCCGTCTGAGTACCCATGCGAGAATGCCTCGCGGAAGTACTGTCTGTAAATCTCTCGATCGCCAAGACGCGAACTGTAGTCTTTCGTCGCTTTCTGAAAGGCGCTCTCGTCACGGAATTCAAAGCCACGACCGCGCCGACGATCATCACGGCCCGCCTTTAGGCCTTCATTAAATCCCGCGTTTAGGGCTGTCTGGCGAAGATCAAATGAGCCACCATAGTTGCCATAGCCGTCATTGTAGCGACCTCGGCGATACCCTGAATTGTCGTAACTCCGGTCGCGACGTCTTTGCTGGTCCCGATAGTCACGATCACGCTGCCGTTGATAGGGATCGTTATACTGCGCGTGAGCCGTCATACTCGATGCGATACCAATCCCAAACAGCAACGAGAATGCGAAAATAGCACTCGCGATTTTGTTTCCTATGTGACTTGATTTCATTTTTATCCTCCTCCTCCTCCTTCTTCGCTATTGTGTTCGCAAGTCACATGCCGCTATGGAAATACCGAAGACTTCTGGCTATTATGACCTGTATCAGTGCAGCATTCGCACGAAATGGTGTTGGCATAGACGACATTGGAAGAAAAACGAAAATACGGCTCCTATGAGGCCGGAAGGTCCATTCAGGTTGTGAAGGAAGGTCTCCATCGGATCATTAGGACAATGGGTCGCTGCCTGGTGTTGCATTGTCCAGTTTGTGGTCAATCGTCGATCGTGCAGCGCCCGTTTCACATCAAGCATCATTGCCCTTCGTGCCGGGCACTCTTCAAACGTGAAGAAGGATTTTTTGTCGGAGCGATCCTGATCAATGTAGTCACGACGGAACTGACAATTCTGCTGGTGTGTTTCTTTTGGATGCTGGTGATCGGTACTGACTACGAAACAGTTCTTCCCGGACTATTCGTCGTAGGCGTCCTGTTTCCCGTAATCTTTTTTCATCACAGTTGGAGCTTTTGGATAGGCTTCGATTATCTCGTCGAGTCATTGCCGAGGCACTTGGACTGAGGTGTTTGGAGTCGAGCAAATGAATCGCTTGCGTTGACCGTCAACCTTTGTTTCGCGGTTTACGGCCCCTTGGGTTATACTCACGTGAGCTCGCCCGGCCGGATTTTCGGCGCTAAACGTGCCATCAAACCCAACAAGCGCGAAGAAGCAAGGAAGAGTTTCCGAGCGCTGACAGGGAGAGCCCGGTTTTACGTTGTCTTAGGACGATTGACATTAACTTCAGTTGCAGCCGTTGAATGGCTGAATATGGCCAAAGATTAAGAGGAGCTCAAATCCCAAGCTGCACAGCGAGACCCATTTCAGGTTTAGAGAACATTCAGCCGACAGCAGAAAAATTTGACTGCACCAGTAAGCTGAGCGTGCTCCCTGTTGGCAAGTCTGTGCATTTGGCGCGCAGCGGCTAGTCAGGTTTTCTGTTGAAAGTAAGAAATTGCTGTCGTGTTCTGGACGAAATTGGTCCATTCGCGACAAGAATTGCGCGCAGTTTGACGCGCACATTCCCTATAACCCTAAATCCTCCAGCTGAGAATTGGCTTTCACGCCGATTCGATTCCAGTCCCATCAGCTCATTTCGTGGCGAAACGCATAGACGTATCGCAAGTTACTCGCAGAGTGCGCGCCTCGCCTCGGGCTTGAAGGCCGCGGCTCTGTATCCCAACAATTCTAATGAACAGTTTGCCAGGTCGTGCGAGAAGCTTTGCTGCAGATCAGATTGCAGTCCCGCACAATAGATCGAGAAGATTCTATTGAGAATGATCTGTGTACTGGCAAAATGTTTGAGGAGACAAAAGCTAGAAAATGGCAAAACAACTAATAGTAAGCGTTAACGGACGCGAAAAGAAAATTGCGATCATCGAAGACGACAAAGTCACTGAGTTTTACATAGAACGAGGAGAGCAACATCAAGGCATCGTCGGCAACATTTACAAGGGGCGCGTTATGCGCGTGTTGCCGGGAATGCAATCCGCCTTTGTTGATATCGGTCTCGAACGCGACGCCTTTCTTTACGTGTCAGACTTTTTTGACGAAGAAGAAGAGTTTGAGCGAATCGTCATCGATAAATCCAAGAAGGGCGCTCCCGATGCCGAACACGTAGCCGCGGAGCAAGTGGCCCTGTCGAGAATTGAACGTGAGCACCGAATCGAGGCGACGCAAGAGCGAGTTGAGCCGCTCCACGAAGAAGAACAAGCCGCCGGTGGAACTGCACAGCCTGATGAGGGTGAGGCCGGACGACGACGTGGCCGGCGGGGCCGGCGTCGCCCACGGTCTGACAGACCGGATGATGGAGCCTCGGCGACGCCTCCTCCCAGCATAAGATTCGAGATACCTGACACACCGTTTGTCTCTGGCGATCCGTCAATTAAGCGAATTGTCGACGAAGAAGAGACCGCTGCGGTTAACGGAGAGATGTTCAAGGATGCGAGACTGCAGGAACGGTTATTCGACCAGATTCATGCTGTCGAATTCAATATGGAAGACGACTTCGGCACGGCCGAGGTCGGTTCAGTTCTTCCTCTCAGCGGCCTCGGGGATCCTTCTTTCCAGCGCATTGACGATAGCGATATTTATGTTGATAACGTCGCTCCTGAGATTCATGGACGTCAGCCTCTCGAAGCCCACGTGGAGAGGTTTATAGACGACATCGACGCCGGCATTCAGCGTGGCGCCAGCTTCGAACGTGTGAGCGACGAGGAAGATATCGAAGAGGATACCGAAGGGACAGGGCAGGCAGGTCGTCGCACTCGTAAAATGGCTTCATCTCGAGACGAGGAAACTGAAAGCACGAGGAAATCGCGGCCGGCTCGGGCATCCTCAGGAACTAGAAGCGGCAGCAAGAAGAAGACCTCAAGCAAGAGGAGTCCTGCTAAAAAACGCGCGAAAACTTCAGTAGCCTCTGCTGAAGAATCAGACAGCGTGGATGCCGCTGCGTATACGGATTCCGACGCACGAGTTATTGAGAGCCCGGTGCGAGGAGAGTTTGCGACAAGGCGCGGTGGCAGAAGACGTCGCCGCCCCAGCAAGAATAAGCCGGCCACAGGAGTAGCAGAGACTGAAGCACAGCAGTCCGCGTCCGAGGCGCCTGAGGAACAGGTCGAGCAACCACCGACGATTGAACTGGCCATGGAACCGGTCGCCTTACCGAAATTGCCGAGCTCCGAAACCGGTCCGCGTCCCAGGCCGCGCGATCAGCGCGATCAGCGCGACCAACGTGATCAGCGAGGGTTTCGTGGGCAGTCGCGCCGAGATCGGCAGCAGCCCGCCATTACGGATCTCTTAGACGAAGGACAGGAAATACTGGTCCAAATTGCGAAGGAACCCATTGCCAAGAAGGGCGCCAGGATTACTTCTCACATTGCGCTGCCCGGCCGGTTTCTCGTGTATATGCCTACCGTAGAACACGTGGGGGTTTCGAGAAAAATTGAGTCAGACAGCGAGCGGCACCGGTTACGAAAGTTGATACAGACAATCCGGGCGGAGGAAGACGTGCCCTCCGGTGGATTTATTGTGCGCACCGCAGGAGTTGGCATCAGTGAGGGGGATCTTCGCGAGGACGTGCGTTATCTCGTGCGAACTTGGCTTGATATTCGAGCTGCCGCGGAGAAGGCAAAGGCCCCGGCCCTGGTCCACAAAGATCTGGACCTGGTACAGCGACTGTTGCGCGACCAGTTGTCAGACGACTTCGAATCCATTCGAGTGGACTCCGAAGAGGAGTATCAAGGCATTGTCGAGTTCATAAACCGCATTCAACCCAAATTGGTGAAGCGCGTCAAACTCTACACTCGCGAGCAGCCAATTCTCGAGGCTTATGGCGTGCAGGTGGAGATCGACAAGGCCATCAAACCACGAGTTTGGCTGAGGTCGGGCGGCTATCTCGTTATCAATCAGACGGAAGCTCTGGTGGCCATCGACGTCAACACGGGGAAGTTTGTCGGTCGTGGCAGCGGACGTCTGGAGGATACGATTACCCGCACCAACCTCGAAGCGGTCGACGAAATTGTCAGGCAGATCAGACTGCGGGACCTTGGCGGGATCATCGTACTTGACTTGATCGACATGGAAGAGCGACGCAATCGAACAAAGGTAATGCAGGTGCTGCAGGACGCGCTCCGTAACGATAAATCACCGACGAAGGTGCTTTCCTTCAACGACTTTGGGCTGGTAATTATGACTCGCAAGCGCGTCAAACAGTCGCTGGAAAGAACCCTGTGTTCGCCCTGCGGGTATTGTCAGGGCGGCGGTTTGATCAAATCTCCGCAAACAGTGTGTTACGAGTTGCTTGAGGAAGCGCGGCGGCTGGCCAAGGGAATGGATGGAGAGAGCGACAACAAACAGGTGACGCTCCGCATCAATCCGGAGGTGGCGCGCGCTCTGCGTACCACTGAGCGCGACGTTATGGTTGAGATTGAGGACTATCTCGGCCCGATCGATATTACCAGCGATCCAACTATTCACCAGGAACACTTTGATATTGCAGTGATCTGAGCGGTTCCAACGCACTTCGTAAGGATGTAAGCTGGATCTAACGGCCACAAGCCTGTGGCACCAGTCACGGTTTTTTCGTATGGGAAAGTTAGGAAACTTCTGGAAGACGATGCTAGCGGGAGGCGCCGGCGTTGCTGCCCTTGCGGCACTTAATGCGGCGATTAAGCGAGGCGTTCAGGAACCAGACGACAGTGCGCTTGGTGGAGAAGCACATTACTTTCCCTGGAAGCACGGCAGAATATTTTACAAGAAATCAGGCGTAGCCAGTCCCAGAACGCCACTGGTTTTCATCCATGGGATCGGGGCAGGGGCCTCGAGCTTCATGTGGAGAAAGAACTTTGACATCCTCGCCGCGGAGTTTCCTGTCTACGCTTTTGACTTCCTGGGTTTTGGTTTCTCCGATAAACCCGCAGCCGCCCCGTTTTCTGCCGATCTCTACGTGGACCTCATTGCGGATTTCATTCGTGAAGTAGCCGGCGGCCGTGTGAATGTTGTGGCCAGTTCTTTGGGCGCTTCCTATGCCGTGCGCGTTGCCGATGAACACCCAGAACTCATCAACTCGATGATCCTCAACGCTCCATCCGGAAATGAGACTTTGAATACGCGGCCGGGGATGGCGGGGGCAGCTTTCTACGGATTGCTCCAATCACCGGTCCTGGGCACGTCGTTCTACAACGTCATGGCCAGCGAACGCAGCATTCGCGACTACGCCACAAGAACCCTGTTCTATGACCACCGTCGCGTAACGGATCGACTGGTTGCCCATCTCTATTCAACGAGTCATCAGGCAGGCGCACAACATGCAATAGCAGCCTTTCTCTCGGGCTATCTGAACACGGACATGAGACCCGCTTTCTCGCGCCTTTCTCAGTCAGTCGTTCTCGTTTGGGGTAAACAGGATTTGAACACACCGCTATCACGAGCAACTGCCCTGTTGCAGCTGAATCCCCGAGCCAGCCTGCAGGTATTCGATTGCTGCCGCATGTTGCCGGAACAGGAATATCCAGAAAAGTTTAATGCGCTGGTGGGTGAGTCGTTTCGCGCGCGCTCCGCTGCGGCTTAACGCTCAGCGATCGATGCTGAAACCTCGCGCTGGTCTGTCGGAATCAATTCAGTTTTGGGTTGAGGCGGGCGGTGTATATGCTGATAAAGAATATCGCGTTGCTGGGGAATAAAACCCGCCTCACTGATTAGAAACTGCAGCATCTTCTCGTCGGCTCGATTATGAGCACCGGCTGCCGATACGACATTCTCCTCAATCATTATCGAACCCATATCGTTGGCGCCAAAGCGAAGCGCTACTTGACCAAGACGTAACCCTTGCGTCAACCACGAGGATTGAAAGTTCTCGATGTTGTCAAGAAACAACCGCGAAACAGCAAGCATTTTTAGATAATCAATACCAGTTGGTTCATCCTTGATCCGCCGTCCCAGCGCTGTGTTCTCCCGCTGGAAAGTCCAGGGAATGAATGCTGTGAACCCTCCGGTTTCGTCCTGCAGATCTCGGATGCGTTGCAGGTGGCGGACTCGATGGACCACGCCGTCGCCCATTCCAAACATCATCGTCGCCGTAGATCTCAACCCGACTCGATGGACAGCCCGCATTACGGCGAGCCATTCATCGGTGGTACATTTCGTGGATACTCGCTTACGTACTTCATCGTCGAGGATTTCAGCCCCGCCACCAGGAAGGCTGTAAAGCCCAGCTGCCTTTAAGCGCGCCATGATTGTCTCGTAGTCGAGTTTCGAGATCAGATGAATGTTGTGGATCTCTGGTGGTGAAAAGCAGTGCAGTTGAAAAGTAGGATACTTTTCATGCAACGCGCGCAAAAGATCTTCATACCACTCAATGCCGAAATCCGGATGAAGTCCACCTTGCATGAGGACTCCAGTGCCACCCAGTTCAATCGTCTCATCGATCTTGTGGCAGATTTCTTCAAGGGTTCTTACGTAAGTATCCGGCGCGCCCGGACGACGATAGAAGGCGCAAAAAGTGCAGACCACATTGCAAACGTTCGTGTAATTTACGTTTCGATCGATGATGTAGGTGACAATGTTGCCTTTGTGTCTGCGTGCCCGAATCTCATCAGCTGCCACGCCGATCCGGGCGATTTCGTAGGATTCGAGTAGCAGAGCGCAGGCATCGGCCGTCATGCGCTCGCCTGCCAGGACACTATCCAGAATCGATTGAACTGTATTAGCTGTACTCATGTGGTTGTTCAGTCAGAAATACTAAGCTATGGCCCGGTAGTTTTCAAAGGCTTCAATGTTTCAAGCAGCCGGTGTTTGTAGGCGAGACGAAAGTACAGATCCAATCCGGCGCGCATGTCTTCATCGAGGTAGAAGCAAATGTTCTCTTTCAAGTACTGTTCGAGTGTATTGCGCGGCAGGCCCAGTAGTGGCAGATAGTAGTCGATTATTTCTTCACTGCGTGAGAGACCTTCATCACGCGCGCCGGCGAAATCGAATCTTGCAGACTTGTTTGCACCTTCATCCCGAACCATCCACATGGCAAAAACAAATCCGAGACCAGTGTGTTCTCGCCAAAGACTGGCCATGTCCCAAACTGTGAGCCCGTCGCGCGGGAAGGTCATCGCCGGATCCCCTATTATTAAAGCGGTATCGTTTTCCTCGAGCATGAGTTGCAGGTTCGGCGACCGAGTGGTCCACCTGGGCTCAAATCCGAAGAACTCACGAAAAATAATCTTTACCAGTGCCGCGGAAGTCCGTGACGATTCATCCAGCGCGACACTGTGAACGTTCTTGAGGTCGTCGTTCCTGGATACCAGGACCACACTGCGCACTTGCTTCTTTGAACCTACGCAGACATCGGGTACCAATGAAATGTCCGAGATACGCTGGTACTCAATGACCGGAACAAGTGCAGCTTCCACATCTGCATTCGCCAATAGTTTGGCGCAGCGAGCAGGCACTGCTTCTACAAGGTTGACTTGTCCGCACTTGGAACCGTGCAAGAAACTCCAGATTAATGGCGCCGTATTGAGGTAACTTGATGCAGCAACTTGTAAAGGTGCCGGCGCGCGATGGCTTGAATTAATGACGATGTCCTCGTTGGGGATAAAATTCTCTTTCTGGAATAAATGCTAACCTTTGGATCATAGCCATGCAAGAGGAGGTCTTGTTTTGCTGGTCGATTGAATTGACATGGTTCTTTACCGCCAATTACTATGCGTCGCCTGATGCCTATTTACGACGTGAGCGTCGCTTTGAGCGACGATATTCCAACTTATCCCGGCGATCCCGGAATAAAAATCAGTATGTGGTCAACTCTCGCGGGTGGTGATCGGGCGAATGTTTCGCAGCTCAACTTCGGCGCTCACACGGGAACACACGTAGATGCTCCGGCTCACTTTCTTGAAGGAGCCGCCGGAGTTGAGTCATTACCTCTGGACATCCTGATTGGGCCGGCCGAGGTCATCGTTGTGCCGAATGGTAGTCTTGTGATCGACGAAGATTTTGTTACGAAGAACTGCGAACCCGCAACGGCTCGCATCCTCTTCAAGACTCGCAACTCAACTTTTTGGAAAGAACCAGGGCGAGGCTTTCGCACCGACTATACTTACCTTGAACCACGCGCCGCGGCAAAACTGGTTGAGCAAGGAACGAAGCTCGTCGGCATCGACTATCTATCCGTGGAGGAATTTAAATCGGATAGTTTTAAGACTCACCATGTCCTACTTTCACATGGAGTCGTAATTGTTGAAGGCCTGGATTTGAATGGTGTTCCCGCGGGAAGGTATGAACTGATCTGTCTTCCTTTGAGAATTCGCGGAGGAAGCGGCGACGGTGCGCCGGCACGCGCAGTCTTGAGGACCCTCAACTAATGAAGCGGCCAGCAGTATCCGCAAAAAAAGATGACAAGTCGAAATACCGAGAGCGGGTATATGAAATCGTGCGCCGCATCCCGCGCGGGCGCGTTATGACTTACGGCCAAATCGCGGAGCTGCTGGGCGAAGGCTATACGCCAAGAACGGTAGGCTTTGCCATGCATGGCGCTCATGACGCCACGCCGTGGCATCGGGTAATCAATGCGCAAGGTGCCATTTCCACGGGGCGCGTTGTTTTGCCACACGATAAACAGCAACGGCTATTGGAGACTGAGGGCGTGCGCTTTGACAAAACCGGACGATGCGATCTCCAAACGTTCTTATGGATTCCCAAAGATCAGGGACCTGCGGAGGGAGCCTCGCGAAAAGGAGCAAGCTTGTTTAAGAGAAAGTCGTCCCCTAAGGAGACAAAACGATGAGCTCAGATCCCCTTCAAAGAGTTCCTTATGCTGTCAGTCCACCGCGCTACTCTGTCTCTCATCAGATGGTGACTACAGCTTTCGAACTTCCGAACTATCGCCTGGTGCAAAACCTTGGTGTGGTCAGGGGTATCGTTGTGCGTTCGCGAAACGTCTTTGCAACCCTCGGTGCAACCATCCAAACAATCGTCGGTGGCAATATTACGCTCTGGTCCAAACTCTGTGAACAGACTCGCTCGGACGCGTTCGATATCATGATTCAACATGCGACCGAAATCGGAGCTAACGCAGTGATTGGAGCTCGCTATGACACGACTGAACTGTCTACTGGAGTCACGGAAGTATTGGCCTATGGAACTGCCGTCGTTGTCGAACCAACCAGTCCCGGAGAAAGTTACCGTTCATGATCTCCTCGGAACTCACCGAAGACCAACGCAGACGAATTCATGAGGCATTGGATGCAGTTCCATTCGCGAAGCTCCTGGGTCTTGAATTGGACACCATTGAACCGGGCCTCGCGGTCATGTCTTTGCGAATCAGGCAGGAATTGAAGCAGAACAGCGGAGTAGTTCACGGCGGTGCGATTGCCTCGCTGATAGATACCGCTATGGCCTTCGCGATTATTCCGTTGCTCGCTGAGGGGGAACGGACGACTACGGTTGATTTGACCATCAACTATCTGCGGCCATTGACCAGCGGACGCGCCACGGCAACCGCGCGGGTCCTTAGTGCCGGGCGGCGGGTGATCGCGCTGTCTGCTGATGTTTCGGACGAACTGTCAAACCCAGCAGCGACGGCACTTAGCACCTATTTGCGTCTGTCCTCGCGCTAGCATCCAGGCAGCAATATTCTCGTAGACAGCCGGCTGTTTATCGATGTAAAATGCGGTTGGCCTTCCGCATGTGCCGTCCCAGCGGTGCAAGCCCACCAGGTTTCGATCTCCCGAGTTCGACAATCGACCCTCCATGTACTCCCTCTACCACTCCCTCCTGGCCCGGCATCCGCGACAGCTCACATCTTTTCGCTGTGCGCCCACCACCATCGCTCAGTTACATCGCTATTTTGAGGAGGTTGTCCTTGAAAACAATTTAGAACCTTTGATTGTTGAATTTTTGCCCACGGTTGCAGAAAGATCCCGTCGCGAGATACGTCGAGTTCGAAAGCTCGTTCAAGCGGCCAGGAAGGTTTTCCTTTTCGTAACCACTGACGACGCCCTCGCTGATCGGAAACTTACCGCGTCCGAAAATAAAGAGCCCATGGTGGTCGAGAGAATCGCGAGCGATAACCTGCAAGAGCGACTTGTCGTGATTGTCGACGCTCATTTCTCCGCCCTCCTGGCTTCTACTCCTAACCGAAACGATAATTCTGACCTTACAGGCGATCTCGCTTTTTGGACCTTCGACCCGGAAGTGGTTTCTTCAGCCCTGGAATCCTTCATGGCGCGCGTGTCTTCTGAAGACTCTCTCAAAGCCGACTCCTTTGCAGCAGCGGTCCGCGGCTTGACACGAAAGGCAATCTCCACCGAACTGACTTCGGGGATAACGACAAAGCTTGCGCGTCTGCTTCAGGAACAGGCTGAGCGCGAGGTTGCCGTGAGTCGCATAGCTGCCGCGATTAGAAATTCAATTGAGCTTGATCGCATTCTGCTGACGGCAGCACACGAAATAGGACGAACGCTCAACGCAAAGTGTTGCGCAGTTCAAGTCGAAGGTCACCTGGTGCGAGAAACTCTGGCGGAGTATTACTATAGCGTGAAAGGTGGTGCCAGCCAGGAAACGAAAATGGAGTTGCTGGCGGACATTGAGCGATTGCGAAGTAATCTGCCGCATTCACCGACGACCTGGGTAGTTGATGGCGACGATGACTTTGACAACCAATGCTCCGCAAAGGCGGCTGTACCGCTTACCTATAAAGGCAATTTTGTGGGCCTGTTGTTAGTGCACTCGGCGGATCCTTCCCACGTTTGGGCTGATAACGAGCTACTGCTTTTGCACACCGTGGCAGATCAACTTACAGTGGCTGTTAATCAAGCTCACATGCAGGAGCAAGCTCTGACAGATGGACTAACCGGCTGCTATAACAGGCGCTCTTTCGAGTTACAGTTGGAACGGGATCTTCATCTGGCGACCCGTATGAGACAGCCGCTATCTTTGATCATGATGGATCTTGACAGATTCAAGCGCATCAATGATCGGGCTGGGCATGACATTGGGGATGTCGCATTGCGTATCGTCGCCGAAAGTTTGCACGCTGAATTGCGAGCGGTGGACAGCGCTGCCAGGTTTGGTGGTGACGAGTTTGCCGTAATTTTACCTCAAGCGGGTGCTGACGGGGCTTTAGTGGTAGCTGAACGGCTGCGCAAGAGAATCGCCGACACCGAAGTTCCTGGCTTTGGCTTGATCACTGCTTCGTTTGGCCTTGCTACTTTTCCCGCTCACGCGTCATCGCGTGACACCTTAGTCGTTGCTGCAGACCGCGCGCTCTACAATTCAAAGCATACTGGCCGCAATCGCGTAAGCCTCCCCATGGAAGAGGGTTGCGAACCCGTTTCCGACACCTTGATTGATCCCGATCCGATTCCGGAAATGGAAAGCCTTGCTGAGACTTTGCTGCGACTCTGAGCAGTATCACTGTTGAATGAAAATCCTGGCTTTCTGTGGTCCGTGTCTTCGTGGTGAAATAGTTTTCGGCGCCCTTATCACCACGGAGACACGGAGAATGCACTAAAACAATCTCAATTTAGGACACTGGTCCCAGACGTTGGCATTTGGAATCTGGGCGATAGATCGCGCATCATAGTGCCCTGCGACTTATTTTCAGGGTGACATATGCCGAGTCGTTCTCCGTTTAGCACATGGATGATATAAAAAAATTCGCCCGCTATTTTCGTCCTTACAAGCTCTCGCTTACGATTGGTATCGCCTGCATTCTGGCGGGCGTGTGCTTTAACCTTTATATCCCACTGATCGTAGGCCAAGCCGTCGACGCCAATTGGAAAGTCGTTACCTGGTCGATGCTTACTATTTCGGCGGCGAAGGTGCTGGCTGCAAGCCTGGTGAGCGGCATCTTTCTTTTTCTACAGCGATGGATACTAATTGGGATTTCTCGAAATATTGAGTACGACCTGCGTCGAGACTTTTACGCTCGCCTCGTCGATCAGCCACTCTCTTTTTTTCACGAGCATCGCACCGGCGATTTAATGGCACGAGCCACGAACGATCTTGCTGCCGTGCGTCAACTTACTGGTCCCATGATCATGTACACGCTGCAGACGGTGTTTGTTGTACTAATCGTTCTGCCGCTAATGCTTATTATCAACTGGTGGCTGACGCTTCTGCTATTTGTGACAATGCCTCTGGTATCTCTGACGGTAAAGTTCTTCGGACAACAGGTTCATGTTCGGTTTGAGAAAATTCAGGACTTCTTCGCCCAGATAACCGCACGAGCGCAGGAAAACTTTACCGGTGTGCGGGTTGTGCGCGCGTACGCACAAGAAGACTCCGAAATAGCGGCTTTCAATCAGTTGAACCAACAGTATGCTGAGCGCAACCTGAGCTTGGTCAGAATCGACGCGATAATGCGTCCTTTAATGCAATTCCTGATCGGCATTGGTTTCGTGTTGATTATCTGGGCTGGTGTACCGCTTGCCGTTCGCGGTGAGATTACCGTAGGCCAGTTTACTGTGTTCAACTTGTATCTCTCTCGTCTGATCTGGCCGCTGATCGCGCTTGGGTATGTCGTCAATCTTTATCAGCGGGGCACCGCCAGTCTGAAACGACTCAATGCCATTCTCAAAATCAAGCCACTGATTACCGATTCTTCCGACGTTAAGAGTCAGCCGCCAATCAGAGGAAAGATCGAATTCAGGAATCTGACGTTTAAATATCATCAGAGTGAAAAGCCTGTCCTTCACCAACTTAATTTGACGATTGCTGAGGGGCAGACCGTGGCTTTTGTGGGTCGGACGGGCAGCGGCAAGTCCACTATTGCGAATCTTGTCCCACGCCTTATCGAAGCACCGGCGGAGACCGTCTTCATCGACGGCATTTCAGTACAGAACTATCCTTTGTCGCAACTGCGATCCAGCATCGGATATGTACCCCAGGAGACATTCCTATTCAGCGACACGCTCAAGGGAAACATTGCTTTCGGGGTCGAGAAGAGTGAGCCGGCGGAGGTCGAATGGGCCGCGGAGATCGCTGGCCTAACGGAAGATATTGCGGATTTTCCGGATGGGTTTGAGACGTTGGTGGGCGAACGAGGCATCACCCTGTCGGGCGGACAAAAACAACGGACAGCGATCGCTCGCGCGGTGCTCCGTGAGCCGAAGATTCTTATCCTCGACGATTCCTTATCGTCAGTTGACACCTATACCGAGGAAAAGATCCTGGCCCAGCTGCGTGGGGTGATGCGTGATCGCACAAGCTTAATTGTTTCGCACCGCATTTCCACTGTGCGAGATGCCGACTTGATTTGCGTGCTTGATGAAGGACGAATTATCGAGCAGGGGACTCACGATGAACTGCTCGCCCTCCAAGGCGAGTATGCTGATCTGTATGAACGACAATTACTCGAAGAAGAGCTTGCAGCAACCTGAGCACCGCTTCCGATTTCAAGCCCAGGATGAATAAGAAACCAGATTGAGACATCGATGTCCACGGCCGCCAAACAGTTCCACGAAGAAGAAGCAATCGGAAAGACTTACGACTTTCAGATTGCACGCAGACTCCTGAAATATCTAAAGCCATACGTGCGTCTACTGGTTCCCGCGCTGATACTCACGCTGGCACTGAACCTCCTGGGAATCCTGCAGCCAAAGTTCACGCAATACGCTATCGACTGGTACATCCTGCCGCGCAAGACTGATGGTCTGATTCTGCTGGTTGCACTATACGTCGGCGTGCAATTGTTTCGCCTGGTCTTTTCTTACTTCCAGGCTTTACTACTCAACAGCGTGGGTCAGTACGTGATGTTTGATATCAGGCGCGAACTTTACGACAAGCTGCAGCACCAGGAGATCGCCTATTACGATCGGAACCCGGTTGGGCGGATCATGACTAGACTGACAACTGACGTCGACGCGCTGAACGAGTTGTTTACGCAGGGCGTTACTGATCTGCTCGGTGATCTGGTCATGATTTTCGCGATCATCTCGGTGATGCTTTGGATGGACGTTAGACTCACGCTGGTTACTTTGCTGACAGTGCCGCTGCTCTTTGCGGCAACAACATGGTTCCGCAAAGGAGCACGGCGCGGGTACGACATGGTCAGGACCCGCATCGCTCGCATCAACGCGTTCTTGCAGGAACATTTTGCCGGGGCGCAAACTGTGCAGATCTTCAATGCTGAGGCGAAGTCGCTCCACAGGTTTCAGGTGATTAATGAGGACTACCGCCGCGCGAACATCGATACGATCTTCTACTATGCGGTGTTTTTTCCGCTTGTCGATTTCATCGGGGCCGTCGGCATTGCCCTTATCATCTGGTATGGCGGCTACCGTGTGATGCAAAACACACTGGGCCACACAGTGATGACCCTTGGAGCGTTGGTTGCTTTCATCCAGTACTCCGGTTTCTTGTTCCAACCCATACGTGACATCTCTGACAAGTACAATGTCCTTCAGTCTGCAGTGGTTGCTTCTCATCGCATTTTCAAGACACTCGACTTGCCAATTGCAATCCTGAATCCGACCGCGCCTCGGAAGGGAGAACGTGCCCAGGGTCGCATCGAATTTCAAAACGTATGGTTTGCTTACAAGGACGAGGATTGGGTACTGAAGGATGTTTCGTTTTTAGTTGAGCCAGGCCAATCAATTGCTCTCGTGGGCCACACAGGCTCCGGCAAAACTACGATCACAAATTTGCTGATGCGCTTTTATGACATACAGCGTGGAAAGATACTCCTCGACGGAGTCGACTTGCGCGAATGGGATCTGAAAGCGCTGCGGGAAAATTTTGCCGTGGTACTTCAAGATGTCTTTCTGTTCAGCGGCACGATCGAAGGGAATATTCGGTTAGGCCGAGACACGATTTCAGAAGAACGGGTGCAATGGGCTGCGCGTGAGGTCCATGCTGATCGCTTTATTGAACGCCTGAAAGATAAATACAAGGCAGAAGTCAGGGAGCGCGGGGCTGGTCTCTCGGTGGGCCAGAAGCAATTGATCTCATTCGCGCGGGCTCTGGCCTTCGATCCGGCGCTGCTCATTCTGGATGAGGCAACCAGCTCGATCGACACGGAAACCGAACAGCTAATACAACGAGCCATTGAGCGCGTCATGCGAGATCGCACCTCGATCGTTGTGGCCCATCGGCTTTCGACGGTGCAAAACGCCGACAGAATCATAGTGCTGCACCATGGCGAGATCCGCGAGCAAGGGACACATCAGGACCTGTTGGCACAACGCGGGCTCTACTGGAAGCTGTACAAGTTGCAGTACGCTGATGCTTCAAGAAACCAACAGCAGACCGTCGAGGAGGAAGAAGAGAGCGTCAGGGCGGACCGATTGCAGTTTAGTGAATAGAGTTGGCTCTTTGTACTTTGTCTTTGTACTTGGTACTTAGTGCTTTGTGCTTTGTACTTGGCGTCCCAACAAAGAGCCAAGCACAAAGCCTGAGGTGCAAAGTACAAAGAACCAAGCACCAAGCACAAAGTACCAAGCTGCGTTAGCCCGGCTTGTTGAATCTCTTTTCATCGATTGGAACGTTCAGTTTGATCTCAGCAAACTTTCTGGTAGTGCTGTAAGAGGGATCGATTGCTGAAACGCGAATTGTAAACGGCATCTTCAGGCCATCGACGTCCCGGTAGTCTTCGAAGTCAACCTGCTCGGGAATCACGCCAATAGGTGTTGTTGTTGATGAGGTCCTGCGTAGCAGTAGACCGGTTTCCACGTCGAAATAGAGTCGCTCCCGTCGATTGTCAATGGTGCTTCCCCGGACGACGTAGACGTCGCGGCCGTTAATCTTGTCTTTGCCCGCAACTGCCAATCGCGTGAACTGATCCTTAAGCTTGACGTCTTTAGAAAGATCCGGGTAGCGCCGCAGGTAGTAGACCTCTTCAGCCGCCAAATCGCGGATACCCCTGGGACTCTTCTCCCAGCCGACATTGCCGTTGAAACCTCTTTCTACAACGGGCTGCTGAGGCGGGGTTATTAGTGCAAGTACTTTGTCAGATCCTGACTGATAAAGCTCATAGCCGACGGTCTGGCCAGTGGCAGTTGTCACGGTGCCTTTCATAACGCGTGACTTCACCTTCTCAATTGCGGCGGGACCACCCAGCGACTGAGTGTACTTGTCTAGGATCTGATCTGTTGTTGGGAGAGCCTCTCGCGGGGCTGAACCCTGATTTTCTACCGGTCGTGGAGATGGCTCTGGCAACGGTAATTGCGGAACGCCGGCAGGAGACGTTCGTCCCCGGTGGCAGGTATAACAAGTCACATCTGTATTGCCACGGAAGTTGGTCTTATTAATTCCTATCACCATCGTTATCATCGCGCGGGCCGTTTTCTTCTCGCCCTTATCATCGGACGCGAAGTCCCAACTGTTGTCTTTATTCATGTGACAATAGTCACACTTTACCCCCAGTGATGCGCCTATGTAGTTCATCATCGGTATTAATTGCGACTCACGCAGCCCCTTTAGCACCTGAATATTCTTCTGCACTTCTTCAATGGGCTTGTCAGTCGAGGGTTTCTGAGGCGGTGCGGCGGTGGGACTCTGAAATCTGGCAGCGGATGTGCGATTAATAAAAAAAGCAAAGGCCAGCCCGAGCGAGAATACCAGAACTAAAACTCTCATCACGAAGGTTCTAGAGTGATTATTCATACGTGTCAAAGACTCCTTATGAAATCCCGGAAGTGTTGCGCCAGACAGATCTGCACGGATCAGATCGATCACATCTGATACGCACAAGGAACCAGTAAGACAAAAGCAAAACTGATTTCGATTAACCGGTAGCCGGCTTAGTTTCCACTTTGCGCCGCGACGACGGCGTGACTCTTCAGCGGAACGAGGCCCTCAAAGGTTTTGTAGATCTGTAAGTAAGTCTGCGTCTCGCGCGGAATAAGCGTTTTCCATTCGTCTCCGCCGCGTCTGAGATACAGCGGAAGACGAGCAGCATTCGAATTGTACCCGGCAGCCAGCAATTCGCTGGTGGTGGCTAGCTTGGAATTGAGCGCGTATTTCACTTCCTCATTGGCTGCGAGATCGTTCCATGTGTCCTGCATATAGAGCAACATCGCCTGGAGAGCGTTTCCGTGGTTGCGCATGCCCGTGACGAAATCGGGGATTAGGCCGACGCCCGGATGGCGTTGTCGTACGAGGTTATAGGCCCAGGGAATCATTTGCACCATACCGCCGGCGCCTGCCACGCTTACCGAATAGCGATAAGTGTCGAGCTCGTTGAGAGCATAGAGGGAATAGATCTCATCAAAGAGCGACAAACGATTCTCCAACCGGAAACGATCGTGGTCGATATGTTCCACAATACAAAGTCGCTCGGCCACATCGACGATATCCGGCGAGATGAAGGAGCCTTTTTCGCGCAGACGCTTGTTAGCCAGATCCAGCATGTTGTGCACATACGACTGCCCTGACCTCACCAAGTCTGTTGAAATGAGAGCGGGGTGCGCGGAAGTGTAGTAGGCCATTTCGCGAAAGAGCCCACCCTTCTCAATAGGAAACTGCACCAGAAGCGGAGACAGCGATCGGCCTTGAGGATCGCTGATAGATACTGCAGTGTTCACCCCATTGGCGCGCAGAACTCGGATATTTAGAAGAGTGCCCAGCGAACTTGTCAGGGTGGTTTCCGCACCCTTGGTCAGAAATGTCTCTTTTGAAAGCGTAACCAGATGAATATAGGAAGTGCTGCGATCAAGAGCCGCAATGGTCACAAAACCAGTTGACGGAGAACTCAGTACGGTGGGCGCCGGCCGCGACTTGAGCAGACGCTGGGCTTCCGCAATTCGCACCTGAATCAATGGCGGATTCAGATGAGAAGTTGAGGTCTCGTCGATTGTCACCTCCGTCTGTGGCAGTGCCGGTGCCAGAATTCTCGAAGAATTCTCATCGGCAGGCTGACCCGCTGGGGTCTGTGGCGGCTGTTGCTGGCCCGGAAGCGTTTGTTTGGTTGATTCTTGAGTCTGAGCCACGGGCCCGACCGTACGCGGACGCGACGTCTTATAGGGCAAAGTATCTTGAGCCCGTGCCTGGCTGACAGCGAAAAAGAGAATTAACGATAGAGCGACAAAACAAATCGACTGGTTAGGGGAACTTCTCTTCATATTTCTATTTCGTAGGAGAGTTTGGGCTCAAATTACTCGCCGGGGGGCGGCAAGCATGTTTTAGATTCGCCCAAGCCCCGTAACGTTGTCAACACTTTTTTTGTGCTAATCGACTCCGAAACCGATATTTACTACGGCCGTGATGTCTTTATCCAACGACGAGGTGTCGTTCATACCGGAGTCAGACACTTCGCTCGAGTCAGCGGGAGTGATCTGCAACACACCCATTCTGGCGGAGCGGACGCTGCCGATCGAACTTCCAGTGCTCTTCGCAATCTGCTCCGCTCTCGTTTTCGCATCTTTCGCCGCCTCGGCCAACATCTCAATCTTCAAATCTCCGAGCTTGGTGTAGTGATACTCCGGCGCCTGCGATTCGATCAGGATTCCCTGGTTAATCAGTTCCGTCGCCTGGCGCGCAATCTGAGCGATCTTATCGACATCGTTTGAACGAACTCCCAACTCCTGACGCAATGAGTAGCCACTAATGTCAGCCGATTCTTCGCCGTTGGCACCCTTGCTATGAAGCGTCTGCGAAGAGATCGAAGAAATAGTGATTTGGTTCTCCGGAATGCCTTTGCCAACCAAATACGACTTCACACGCGGCACGCTCTCTGAAAGTGAACGGTAGGCGTCGGCTAAGACGGGGGCCTGGTACGATACGGCTGCGCGCCAGATAACCAGATCCGATTTTATTCGCTTTCTGGCTGAACCTGTAACAGTTATCGTTTGATCGCCTCGCTTGCCTTTTACGAAGGCCCAGCCTCCGATTACCGAAGCAATCACGAGACCAACTGCCAGGGCAACTCCTCCCAAGAATGTTCCTGATCGTTCATCGCTCATTTTGATTTGGCTCCTCTGCTGAAAGTGGGCCAGACAATACACGTAGCTTTTGTTCAACTCAAGGGAGTGAGGCCCACTCTTGAATCCGGGCAGCCCTTTGTTGTCGAGTGATCAAGCTGAGACCAGTGCTATAGTGGTTTGAAGGATGTCGTACGACTCCGGTATACTCTCTTTCTTTAATTAACCATCCTGCGTTGCGTCTCCAACAAAAAATATTGAAGGGGGTCTCTTCATGCTTGTTCGTCCAACGACTCGATGCGCCTTCCGTTTCTTCCTGCTTTTCACGACCATCACCGCAGTCTCGCCATTCTTCAGGGCACGCGCGCAGAGTTCAGCCTCAGGTGTAACGCAACAGATGATTAGAACTACTAACTATCCAGTGGCGAGAAAAAGTGACCAGGTCGACGATTATCACGGCACAAAGGTCGCCGATCCCTATCGCTGGCTCGAGGATCTCGATTCAGAGGAGACACGGAATTGGGTGGAAGCCGAAAACAAACTGAGTTTTGGCTTCCTAGGCGCGATACCGGCGCGCTCGACCATTAAGGATCGTCTGACGAAGCTCTGGAACTACGAAAAATATGGCACTCCTTTCAAGGAAGGACAGCGTTACTTTTATGCGCGCAACAGTGGTCTGCAAAACCAAAGCGTTCTTTATACCGTCACTGCGCTCGATGGCCAGCCACGGGTCGTAATCGATCCCAACACGTTGTCGGCAGATGGAACGGTGGCCCTGTCAGGGACTTCCGTAAGCGACGATGGCAAGTTGTTGGCATACAGCCTGTCGGCTTCTGGTTCAGATTGGCAAGAGTGGAAAGTACGCGACGTCGAGACCGGCAAAGATTTGTCTGACGATCTCAAATGGGTAAAGTTCTCGGGTGTTTCGTGGACACCCGACACTAAAGGCTTTTTCTATAGTCGCTATGAAGAACCAAAGGGCGACTCGCTGAAGGATACAAACTATTTTCAGAAGCTTTACTACCATAAGTTGGGTTCAACGCAATCCGAAGACGTGCTCGTCTATGAACGTCCGGACCAGAAAGATTGGTTGTTTGGCGGCACGGTAACGGAGGATGGTAATTATTTGATTACGACCGTTAGCCAGGGGACGGACGTCAAGTCTCGCATTTACTACAAAGATCTGAAAGCGAAAGATGCACAGGTCGTCAAACTGCTCGACGATTTTGATGCCGCCTACAATTTTATCGGGAACGAAGGAACACGGTTCTGGTTCCAAACCGACCTGCAATCGCCGCGTGGCAAGATCATCGAAATCGACATCAGCAAACCGGAGCGCAGCAATTGGAAGATCGTTGTGCCCGAAAGCAAAGAAACACTTCAAACCGTCGGCTTTGTCAATCACATGTTCATAGCCAATTACCTGAAAGATGCCTACACCCAGGTGAAAATCTATGACACCAGGGGAAAGTTTGTGCGCGAAGTTGCGTTTCCTGGTATTGGATCTGCCGACGGCTTCAGCGGAAAAGCAAACGACAAAGAAACCTTTTACTCCTTTACCGGGTTCACTATGCCGACGACTATTTATCGTTACGACATGGTGACCGGCAAGAGCACGATCTTTCGGCAACCTAAGGTTGACTTCAATCCTGACGACTTCGAAACAAGGCAGGTGTTCTATACAAGCAAAGACGGCACAAAGGTGCCGATGTTCATTACTTACAAAAAGGGCTTGAAGCTCAACGGCAACAATCCAACTTACCTCTACGGCTATGGAGGTTTCGATATTTCTCTGACGCCGGCCTTCTCAGTGGGAAACCTCGTGTGGATGGAAATGGGAGGAGTTTACGCGCAGCCAAACTTGCGGGGAGGCGGTGAGTATGGTGAGGAGTGGCATCAGGCGGGAATGAAGCTGAAAAAGCAGAATGTTTTTGACGACTTCATTGCCGCGGCCGAATGGCTGATCGCAAACAAATACACTGCCACGCCTAAACTCGCGATTGGTGGTGGCAGCAACGGCGGTCTGCTTGTGGGAGCTGCCCTTACTCAACGGCCGGATCTCTTCGGCGCCGCTTTGCCTGCGGTTGGCGTCATGGACATGCTGCGCTTTCAAAAGTTCACGATTGGCTGGGCGTGGGTTTCTGATTATGGTTCATCAGATAACGCAGAAGACTTTAAGGCCCTTTACGCTTATTCGCCGCTCCACAACATTAAACCTACAACTGCTTACCCGCCGACAATGATCACGACAGCAGACCACGACGATCGCGTATGGCCGGGACATAGTTTCAAATTTGCAGCAACCCTGCAGGCCGCACAAACCGGTCCGGCTCCAATTCTAATACGAATTGAAACCAAGGCCGGACACGGGGCAGGCAAGCCAACCTCGAAGGTGATTGAAGAGATCTCGGACAGGTGGGCGTTTTTGGCGCGAACACTGGATATGAAAACAGGATGATCGGCAGGCGCGCGATGCCGGCCGTTGACTGGTGACGGTAATGAGATCATCCGGCGTGCGTGCATCTGGTGAATCATGGACCCGACGCTATCCGCGCGGTGGGTAGAAACTTTGGCGATTGAGCACGAATTATGCGATTGGTGTCGCCACCCAATAACTTGTGGGACTGAGATTCACTGAGACCAGGGAGTGGGTTTTCTGACCCAACGAAATTGCCTCAACTGTTCATACAACTCCGCAGGCAATGGTCCAGCATCGCTCGCCGCAATATTTGAGCGTACATGGGATAGTTTGCGCATGCCGGGAATGATCGTACTGACATCCTCGTTGCTGAGAATGAAACGCAATGCCAGCTCCGGCATTGTTATGGTTGTCGAGTGTTCTCTGTTCCAGTTTCCCAGTAACTTCTTTACGGCATCAGCACGCTCAACGCTGGGAATCAAATTCTCAGGAACGAAATAAGTACTACGCCAGTCGCCTTCAGGCCACGTGCTTTCCTTCGTCAACGTTCCAGTCAATGTCCCTTCGTCAAAGGGTACGCGAGCAATTATCGCGACCTTCATTTCCCTGCACGCCGGGAATAGATCGTCCTCTGGATTTTGGTCGAAAATGTTATAGATAACCTGA
>Ga0070708_100000342_pt1 | contig 35133 bp, 27 predicted proteins | sample KBSK5503metaG_FD_65469 | JGI IMG/M metagenome (GOLD analysis project Ga0070708, IMG submission 65469) | Corn, switchgrass and miscanthus rhizosphere microbial communities from Kellogg Biological Station, Michigan, USA - KBS K5-50-3 metaG | ecosystem: Host-associated > Plants > Roots >... | reverse complement strand
TTGAATAATTCGGGTGCCATCACGCTTCGGCCCATGATCTCGCACAGTGGCGCGTATTCGAGATTCGTCAGCCCTGCGCCACTTTCGTCATTCGGCAGAAAGAGATTCCAAAGCCCGGCCGCGCGCGCCTTCGGTTTTAGCTCTTCGATGACTCGCGTTGGTTTCCAGCGGTCGCGCTCAATTTCGTCCTGAAATCGTGGCTCGTTCGGGTAGATATGCTCGGCCATGAAAGCCTGCAACCGCCGTTGCAGCTCTTTCGTCTTATTGCTGAATTCGAAATTCACACTAACCGCCTCCGCACCAGCATGTGTCTCAGTTTTCTCTCGCGCAATTCTCAACGCCTTCGCTTGGCGCAAACGATTTATTGCAGCTCACTTTTTCTTCTAAAGTAGCCGCAGTTCATTCCGCGCACTGGCGGCGATTATATATGACATTCGTTTCTTGAAAGGACCACCCGCCGAAAACACGCCGTTGTTCTGTTCCTCGGTTTCCGGCCCTCGCCGGCTCGCGGCTTTCTCTGTTGTGCAGCTGCCGCTTCAGCAGTTAACATTGCGCAGATCGCTTTCACTCACCATCACGAGGCAAGAACTTGGCCGACAAAGAGTCTCCCGCACACTCTTCATCAGCTGCGGGTGCAGAACCACTGATTCGCAACGTCTCGGACACTGCCCGCTGGGTCGCCGTCTATCGAGCGCGCGAGACCGAACGTCCCGACGCCCACTTCCGAGATCCTTTCGCGCGCCGCCTCGCTGGCGAACGCGGCGAACAAATCGCAAAGTCCATGCCCCTCGGCCGCGACAGTGACTGGAGCATGATCACCCGCACCTGCCTCGGCGACGATCTCATCAACGAACAAGTCCAGCAAGGCACTGACATGGTCATCAACCTCGCTGCGGGCCTCGACGCTCGTCCCTACCGCATGCAGCTTCCCGCGTCTCTAAAATGGGTCGAAGTCGATCTCCCCGAAATCCTCTCCTACAAAGAGGAAATTCTTCGCGATGAGAAACCTGTCTGCTCCCTCGAACGCATTCGGCTCGATTTATCAAACGCTCCGGCTCGCCGCGATCTGTTCACGCAACTTGGCGGCAGGTGCACCAAAGCTCTCATCATCACCGAGGGTCTGCTCATCTATTTGACTCCCGATGATGTCGCCGGCCTCGCCAAGGACCTCGGCGCGCCCCCCAGCTTTCAGTCCTGGATTCTCGATATCGCCTCGCCAGGTCTTCTGCGCATGCTGGCAAAGAAAATGGCCAAGCAGCTACACCATGCCGCGCCTTTCAAATTTGCTCCTCCCGAAGGACCAAACTTCTTCATCACTTACGGGTGGAAGCCCGTCGACGTGCGCTCACTCCTAAAAAACGCCGCGCGTCTCAAGCGCCTCTCCTTTTTCATGAGCCTTTTCGCGCTTCTCCCCGAAACAGAAAAATCCCGCCGCGACCGCCCCTGGTCAGGTGTGTGTCTTCTCAAAAAGCAGTGACACAACGTCCCTCTCGGCCGCTCCACTCCAAACCAGTAACTCAGTTGTTCAATGAGAGGAAAAAATTAATGCTCGACGGAAGCGGTCTTTGCTTTTCCGCCAGGAAAAATGCTCTTCACAATCACGTACAACACAGGAATAAATACAAGGTTTAACGTCGTCGCCGCAATCATTCCCCCGAACACCGTCGTTCCCACGGAAATTCTTCCCGCGCGTCCCGCTCCTCGCGCAAGCACCAGCGGCACCACGCCAAGAATAAACGCGAATGAAGTCATCAGGATCGGCCGCAATCGAATCCGCGCAGCCTCGATGGCTGCCTCTACGATCGTCATTCCGTGCCCGCGCAGTTGCTCCGCGAATTCCACGATCAAAATTGCGTTCTTGCTCGCAAGTCCGATCAGCATCACCAGTCCAATCTGGCAATACACGTCATTCTGCAGTCCACGCATCGCTTGCGCCCCAATCGCCCCTAAAATCGCAATCGGCACCGCCATCAATACAATAAACGGCAGCACGAAACTCTCGTACTGCGCCGCCAGCGTCAGATACACGACCACCAGTCCGAGCCCGAACAGAATCAGCGCCTTCCCTCCAGACTGAATCTCCTCCAGCGACAACCCGCTCCATTCGAACGCCATCCCTTGCGGAAGCACTTTCTTCGAAAGCGCTTCCATCGCCGCTATCCCTTCGCCAGAACTTTGTCCTGGCGCCGCCGATCCGTCGATCTCCGCCGAGCGAAATAAATTGTAGTGGCTGATGACTTGCGCGCTCTCCGTCGGCGCCACCGTGACCAGATTGTCCAGCGGAATCATTCTGCCCGCGTCCGATCGCAAGTAGTATTGCTGGATGTCCTTGGGCTGCGAGCGATACTTGCTGTCCGCTTGCACGTACACGCGATACGACCGGTTGTTGAAGTCGAAATCGTTCACGTATTCCGATCCCATGTACACCTGCAGCGCATCCGTCACCTGGTTCAGCGGCACTTGCAAGCTCTTCGCTTTTTCCCGATCGATTTGCACCAAATACTGCGGGTCATTCGCCGTAAAGCTCGTGAACAGTCCCACCAAATCCTTACTCGCGTTGCCTTGCGCCACAAGATTGTTGGCGGTAGCCGCTATCGTTTGCAGCGAATTTCGCCCGAGGTCCTCCAGCTGGTACGAAAATCCGCCGAATTGTCCCAACCCTTGCACTGCGGGCGGATTGAAGGGGATCACCAGCGCGCCCTGAATGGCGAACAGCTGCCCGCGCAATCGCTGAATCACCGCCCCAGCGGAATGTTCGTCGCCCTTGCGCTCCGCAAACGGCTTCAAGCTGCTGAACACCACGCCGCGATTCGGTGCGGCGCCAAACTGGCTGAACCCGGGAAGCGAAAACGCGCCCGCGATCTCCGGAATGTGCGAGAGCGTCTCTTCCACCTTGCCGCAGATATCTGTCGTGTACTGCAACGACGCCCCCTGCGGCGCCTGCACGGCGATGATGATGTAGCCCTGATCGTCTTCCGGAATAAACGCGCGCGGAACCTTGTTATAAATCCAGTAGGTCAGACCTAGTGCGGCGAAGAAAACCAAAAGCGCCGCAAAGCGCCAGCCGATAACATGCCGCACCGTATTGCGGTACAAATTCGTTCCGCCAGTCACCATGCGATTGAACGCGTGAAAAATTCTTCCTTCCGCTCGCTCGCGATGGTGTCCCAGTAAAATCGCGGAAAGCGCCGGTGTCAAAGTCAGCGCATTAAACGCGGATATCGATACCGAAAACGCGATGGTCAGTGCAAATTGGCGGAACAAAATTCCCGTCGTGCCTGGAAAGAGCGCCACGGGCACGAACACTGCAACCAGCACGAGCGAAGTAGCTATGACCGCTCCAGCCACTTCTTTCATGGCCACGGACGCCGCGTTGTGCGGTTCCGTAAGGCCCTCCATGATGTGCCGCTCCACGTTCTCGATCACCACGATCGCGTCGTCAACCACCAATCCCGTCGCAAGCGTGATCCCGAATAGCGTCAGCGTATTGATCGAGAACCCCAGCAGTTTGATGAAAACGAACGTCCCTATCAGCGAAACCGGAATCGTCACTGCCGGAATGAGCGTGCTCCGCCAATCCTGCAGAAAGATATAAATCACCGTAATGACGAGAAGTATCGCTTCCACCAGCGTGATCAGTACGTCCTGGATCGATTCGCCAATTACGGTCGTCGAATCGAACGCCACCGCGTACTTCAATCCCGGCGGAAATGTCTTCGAAAGCCGCATCAACTCGGCTTTCGCGTCGCGGTCCACGTCCAGCGCGTTGGCTCCCGGCAGCTGGGTCACGCCAAATCCGATCGCGTCATGCCCGTTGAAGCGCACACGCACATCGTAATTTTCGGCGCCCAATTCGGCCCGGCCCACGTCCTTCACTCGTACGAGAGTCCCATCCGCCCCGCTTTTCAAAATAATATTGTCGAATTCCGCTGGGCTCGTCAGCCGCCCGACGGCCCTCACGCTGATTTGGAACGCCTGCTCGCCTGCGTTTGGCGGCTGCCCGATCTGTCCCGCGGCCACTTGCACGTTTTGCTCTTGTAGCGCGTTGATCACATTTGTCGCCGTCAAACCGCGTTGCGCCATCCGCGCAGGATCGAGCCACACGCGCATCGCGTATTTCCGCTCTCCAAAAATAAACGCGTCGTTCACGCCCGGCACGCGCTTCAGCGCGTCTCGCACGTACACATCGATGTAGTTGCTCAAAAAGAGGCTGTCGTATTCTCCGCTCTCCGAGTACACGCCGGCTCCAAACACGAATCCGCTGGCCTGCTTGGTGATAATCACGCCGGTATTTTTCACTTCATTCGGCAATCGGCCCAATGCCTGGCTCACGCGGTTCTGCACGTCGACCGCAGCAAGGTCTACGTCGCGCGACACATCGAACGTCACCGTGATCCCGCTCACGCCGCTGTTGCTGCTCGTCGACGTGATGTACTTCATCCCCGGCACGCCGTTGATCGCCTGCTCCAGCGGAATCGTCACCGCCGATTCCACGGTTTGCGCGTTGGCGCCAATGTAGACGCTCGTCACCACTACCTGCGGCGGCGCCAGATTTGGAAATTGCGCTATCGGCAGTGTGGGAATCGAAATCGCGCCCGCCAAAATAATCATCAGCGCGCACACGGTTGCAAACACCGGACGCTGGATGAAGAAATCAACGAACAAGGCCGGGTTCCGCCTTTATTTGGATTGGGAGAGGGCTGCTCATCGGGTTCGCGGCATCTAGCGCGCCGCACCGCTCTTGCCGTCGCCCTGCTTCGTGTCTTTTTGAATTTGTTCCGTGATCGGAACGCCGTCCTGAAGGAATTGCGTGCCTGAAATAATGAGGTGGTCGCCGGCCTTTAGACCGTCGAGCACCGCGTAGTCATTTAGGATCGTATCGCCCAACTTCAGTAGTTTCTGCCGCGCCACCGTTCCTTTTCCCTCGTTTACGGCCACGAACACAAACGCTTGTCCATTGATTCTCTGGATTGAAAGCACGGGGACGACCGGCCCGTCGTGCGAACTCCACGTCACCTGCGCTCGCACCTGTTGGGCTATCCGCAGCTTCGCGCGCGCATTTTCCACCGCTGCCTTCGCCAGCACCGTCTGCGTGTCGGTTTCGACTTGCGGTGAAACGAACGTGATGTGGGTATCGGATACCGAGCTGCCAGTTTCATCCAGCAATCGCACCGGTAATCCCACCCTCAAATTCTTGGCACGGTCCGCGGGAACATAAATGTAGGCTTCCAGCGCTCCCGGCAAGTCAATCGTCGTCAAGTGCGTCGTGACCGCCACGCGATCGCCCACATGCACGGGAATGTCCCCCACGATGCCGTCTGCCGGCGCGCTCACTTTGTAGTACCGCAACTCCACTCTCTGCTGCTCCACTTGATCGGACAACGCCTTCATCTGAGCTGCGGCTCCGTCATACGCGGACTGCGCGTTGTCTAAATCCTGCTTGCTGATCACCTGCGCCGCAAACAGCCTTTGCGCCCGCTCCAGCGAAATTTTTGCCAGACGCAGATTCGCTTCCTGCGCCGCCAGCGTCGCCTGCTGGCTGCTTAGCGTGGCTTCCTGCTTCAGCGGATCGATCTGCAGCAGGGGTGTCCCGGCGTTTACTTTGTCCCCGGACTTCACAAAAATCTTTGTAATTTGCCCTTCCACTTGTGGGTTAATCACTGCGGATTGCCGCGACTTCAAAACGGATAAGTACTCGTTCGTGTCCGGGATTCTCACCGTTTGTACTATCTGTACCTGAACCGGCATCGCCGGCGTTCCGCCTGCTCCCGGTCCCCCCGCGGAAGTCTTCTCGCCACATCCCCACGACATCAACGGAACACCTGCCGCTAGCATCAGCGCTGCTGTCTGCCACTTCTTCCTCATTCTTTGGCTGCCTTGCATGGTTGGGCCCGTCTCCCCCGGCGTAATCGCAAATTTTACGATACCTTCGCGCGTCCACCAAGGCACAAAACGGCGTGCCCCAGTTAGACGCGCGAAATCCAGGCTGGTTATATTGGGAGGGGAACTAGCTCAGTAAAAATCGCTCGGGTCGATGCGCTTGCCGGAGAGTCCTAGTTGCAGGATTTCCATCTGATTCGGCCGGTCAAACACCTTGCCGGGGAAGAATATTTTCGTCAACACGCGTACGCCGCCAAACGCGATACCCAGCACCACCGCCGCCACCATGAAGACTCCTGTCCCAATAAAGATCTTCACCATGATGCTCGTAATCGGCGGATCCGTAGCAGTCTGGCTCGCTTCGTTCCAGGTCACCTGGGTCTCGTAATCGACGGCCTCTCTCAGGCTTTTCGCGTACTCCGCCGAAGTCGGCGACAACACCATCGAAAGCAGCGAACCCTTCCGCTCAATCACCGTGCCGGATTGTTTCGCCGCCGCCGGGAGCACCTCATCCAGGTGATGAATGTGCTGCTCCGCCAGTTGCGGCGTCGGATATTCCAGCAACAGCAAAACTCCGCCGTCTCTGCCCCGGCTCGCGAACCGCGCCAGCATGGCCTCCGCTCCGGACGAAAATCCCGCGGCATCGACCAGCCCAGCCAAGTCCATTTGTCCCAACCCTGCCAGCGCCGCCCGCATCGCCTCCGGCCCCAGCGCGTACCGCTCCGATCCCAGCACGCGGCCCGGACCCGGGAGATAGCCCCGAATCGGTGGAAGAGGCCCCTTCTCGCTGCCCGCTTCCATCGCCTTAACCAGTGTGCCTAGATCATCCTTGGAAACATTTGCCGTGGACGACAAAACAAGGCTGCCTTCAAGGATAATCACCCCGTCTTTGTCGAACGCGGATACCTGCCCCACGTTGATCGGGACCATTCCGGGTCTCAAGCGGCTCGTATACACCTCAAATGCGCTACTCGGATCGTGGTACCTCCCAGCTGAAATGCCAACGACGCTATCTCTGTTCTTGTACTGACAGATGCTGAATTCCCGCTGACCAGCTTCTTTGTCAAAATCAAACATTGTGGGCTTCGCGGAGCAGCTTGTCAGATTCCAGTCGCGGAATTGTTTCGGCAGGGAAACTTCCTGGGCGAAAAGCGGCGAAGCGCTGAGCAGCGCAATACCGCAAACGAATAGTAGTTGTCGGCGCATCCCTTGCTATCGCTTAGACACCACCAGACTACCTTTGGTTCCGGGATTGTTCAACTAGAGTGGCTCCCGAGGACCGGCCTGAGGCGCTCTTGCCGGGCAGATTCAGGGTCACACTGTTCATGCTTTGCAGGTAGCTCGCAACGCCCTGGTACAGCCCTTCCGCCACCCGCTGCCGGTATTCCGGCTGCTTCAACAGTTTCTCGTCGGAGGGATTGCTGAGGAACGAAATCTCCGTAAGGATCGATGGCATGTCCGCGCCGATCAGCACCACAAACGGCGCCTTGCGCACGCCCCGGTTCTTTACCGTCCTGCTGGCTTTCTGCATCCGTTTCGCCAGCGAATCCTGGATATCTTCCGCGAATTCTTTCGACTCGCCAATCTTCTCGTTTCGCGCAATTTTCTTTACCAAATCCTCGAGATCGTGCACGCCGTCCTGCGACGACGCGTTTTCACGTGCCGCCACTTCCATCGCTTCCGGAGAGCCCTTCAGATTCAGGTAGTAAGTTTCTACTCCCCGCGCCGCGTGGTCCTGGCTCGAATTCGCGTGAATCGAAATAAACAAATCCGCCTTCGCCTGATTCGCAAGGTTTGTCCGCTCCTCGAGCGGAATGAATGTGTCGTCGGAACGCGTATACACAATGTCCGCTCCGGGCAACCGCTGCTGGATGATCTTCCCCAACCGCAGAGCCACATCCAGGCACAAATCCTTCTCCATCAAGCCGGTCGGCCCGATCGTCCCGGTGTCATGCCCGCCATGCCCGGGATCGATCACAATGCGCCCAATCTTCAGCCCCAGCGCGCGCGTCAACGTGGACTGCCCATCCCGCCTAGGCTGCGGCACGCTCGTGGGTTGGATCAAGTCAGGCTTACCGTTCGAAGCGCCCAGGTTCTTCCCGCGAGAATTCTTCCCTCGCACCGCATTATTCGGCGTCGCGTTGCTCGCAGGTGAAACGTCAGGATCCACCGCCGGATTTCTTGCCGATACAGACTTTACATTTCCATCGTCGCTTGGTCCGCCTCCGGCATCTTCACTCGCTTGGATGGCGCCGCTTTGCGGCCGCGCGGTTTTCGATCTCGCCGTGCGAACCGCTGCTCCATGGTGATCCACTGAATAAAGGAAAATCACCAGTTGCGGCGGATTACTCACCAGCGATGCCGCGTAATCGTTCACGCCTTTTACGTCCAACACCACACGAACCACGCCTGCGTGGTTCTGCGCGACACGCACTGCTGTCAAAAGATCCCCGCTCACCTGCACGTTGTCCCGCGCCACTGCCGGTGTCAGCCGCGCCGAATGCAAATCAAAAAATATGCGGTCGGGATTGGCGATTCGCGCAGAGCTGTACTGCACCGTGTCTTCCAGGTCGATTGTTACGCGCGTTGCGTCGGCATTCGCGCTCGCGCTGATCCGCCGGATCCGCGGAGCGCCTTCGGAGGCGCTGCGTCCCGTCGCTTCAACTCCTCCGCGAACCGGTCCAGGCGCCTCTGTCTCTGTCTCGGCCGCTGCCCCCGATGGAACATTTCCCGCTGCCGCTGGAGAATCGCTTTGCTTCAGCAGCGCCAACTCAGCCAATTCTTCCTGCGCTTCGCGCTTGCGTGGTGATCGTGGATACTTTTTCAAGAAATCTTCGTAGGTTTTCGTCGCCAGCGCGCTGTCGCCCAACTGGTCTCGTTGGAGTTTGCCGATGCGCAGCATCGCATCCTGCGTGTATTTGTTGGAGGGATATTCATGCACAAGAAATTGGTAGGCATCCACCGCCGACTGGTAGTAGTTCCTTCCAAAGCGGTCCCCCATCTCCGTGTATAGCTCGGCAACAGAGAGCAGGGAATCCACCACTTCCGGCGCTCGTGGAGTGATCAGATACACGCGGCGATAGCTGGCAACCACCTGCTTGTATTCCGCAAGCGTTCGCTTATCTGCGGGCTTTCCATTCAAATTCGCGCGCTGTTCTTCCGCCCGCGCAAATTGCGCTCCTGCCGCTTCGCGCTTCACCGCGCGGCTCGTCGTGGTGTCCGCTGCCTTCGCAAGACTCGCGGACAGTTCTCCACAAATACCCAGGGCAGCAATTCCCAGCGCTACAAAAACTGGCGAAAGCCGGGCGAATCTTCTGTTCGAAATTTTTCGGCCCCCCAACATGCGCGCCCTGCAATTCTGGAATGGAAAATTACGGCCCCACGCGGGCCTTCACTTCTCGGATCGCTGCCCGATCCCTCTGACTGCCTGCCGCCATGCGGCTGGTTCAATCAGCTTGTTGTTAATCGTTCTTGAAGATGATGCGTCCGTCGGAGTCGACTTCTCTGTGGATTGCGCGTGGATTCGAAAACGCGCCCTCAAGACGACCCGATCCAGGCCTGAAATATGCATCCTGTACCTTCTGCACGTAGTTCCGAGTTTCTCGGAACGCAGGGATGCCGTGAGCCCGATCAACAGCCCCCTCACCCGCATTGTACGCCGCCAAGGCCAATTCCAGGTTGCCATTGTATCGTTCTAGCAACCCCTTTAGATGTCTAACCCCGGCGTCGATATTCTGTTGCGGATTGAACACGTCAAATGCACCGTACCGTTGTGCCGTCGTCGGAATCAACTGCATCAATCCGCCGGCTCCCTTGCGGGAATACGCCCCCGGATTCCAGTTTGATTCCGTCTGGATCACCGCGCGGACCAAAGCCGGGTCCACGTTGTGCCTGTTTGCCGCTTCGCGTACGAGCTTTTCCGCGCCGTCGCGGTCGATACTCATTTCCGGACGGCTTCGGCCCATAAATGTAGATTCGGCAGGGAGGTAGATGGTTTTACGCGCTTTCGCGGCAGCTAACTTGACGCGGATCGGCGGATCGGAGTTTATGAACAACTGCCGTCCGCTTGTGTCCACTGTTCTTGCTATCTGCGCGCTGGCTCCGGGTGCCCAAGTTGCTGCACACAAAGCGAATGCTCCCAGATAGATGCAAGCCGTGATGGGTGCGCGTTTTTTCATCGTGCCTCGGAGTAGGCTGTGTAACGGTGATACCTTTTTACAGCGATACGATAGTCGTGTTCGGGGCGACCTCCGTGTTACAAGGTCGACTCGTCTTCTTAAACCGTGCCCACTTCCAGGTGATCCCGCGCTACATGTACAACCGTGCGAGTGTCCCCTGGCGGACACGCTTCTGGCGCTGGACGACATCATAGCAATGGCTCCAGTAGCGCCGGGATGGTACTGAGGGTACTTTTTAGAGCCGATGTGTCCTTTCCGCCAGCCTCTGCCAAATCCGGTCTTCCGCCCCCCGAACCGCCCACCAGCTTGGCGAGCGCCTGTATCAGCTTGCCAGCATGGACTTTAGCGGTGAGGTCCTTGGTCACACCGGCAATCAGGGCTACTTTTCCGTCGTCGGCCGTGCCCAGGGCAACTATACCGGACCCAAGTTTTTGTCTAAGTGAGTCCACCAATTGCCTGAGCCCGTCGCGATCCGTTCCCGTAACCTCCGCCGCAATCAGCTTGACCCCTTTAATGGTCTGTATTTGCCCGGCAAGCTGGTCGAGCTGGCCAAGCACTCCAGCACGCTTTTGGGCCTCCAGCTCCTTTTCGAGGTGCTTGACGGTATTGGAGAGCTTTTCGACGGTGGCGAGCACAGAGTCTTCGCTCGTGTTTAGGTGGCTGGCTACCTGAGATAGCAGGCGGGCCTGCTGCTCGTAATGCTCGAGGGCGCCGATTCCGGTGACGGCCTCAATGCGGCGGACGCCCGCGGCGACCGAGCCTTCGCTTATGATTTTCAGGACGCCGATATCGCCGATGCGGTGGACGTGCGTGCCGCCGCACAGTTCCTTGGAATAGAAACCGCGAGGCGAGCGCTCGTCGGGAATCGTCACGACGCGAACGTTGCTTTCCGGATATTTGTCGCCGAAAAAGGCCAGCGCTCCCGAAGCGAGCGCGTCCTCGAGCGAGCTGATGTTCGTTTCGATTTGTGTGTTGTGGCGGATCTCGTCGTTTACCTGCTGCTCGATGTCGCGCAGCTCCTCGGGATCGACGTGGGCGAAGTGCGAGAAGTCGAAGCGCAGGCGTTCCGGCGCATTCAGTGAGCCTGCCTGCTTTACGTGCGTACCTAAAATGTTTCGCAGCGCGGCATGCACTAAGTGTGTTCCGCTATGATTGCGAATGATGCGCGCGTGACGTTCGGTATCGACATCGACGCACAAGCGATCGCCGACGTGCAGCGTTTCCTTGGCGATAACTTTGTGAGCGACGAGCCCCGCGACGGGGTAATAAGCCCCGGTCACTTCGGCGAGCAGTTGGGAGTTGGCGTTGTCATAGAAGCCGCCCGTGTCGGCCATCTGCCCGCCCGACTCGGCGTAAATCACGGTGCGGTCGAGCACCACCTCGCCCGATTCCCCGGCCTTCAACTCGTTGACTGGTCCGCTCTTATTAAGAATCGCCTCAATCGTGCAATCCTTTGCCGTCGTGCCGTGATAAAAATCCTTCTCCGTCTTAAACGTCTCCGCAATCTTCGCGTACGCCGGGCTCGCCGCCTCTTTGCCCGCCCCGCCCTTCCACGACGCCCTCGCCCGCGTCCTCTGCTCCTCCATCGCTTTGTTGAACCCAGCCCAATTCACGGTGACGTGAAGGTCGCGCATGATGTCTTCAATAAGATCTCGCTGCAGACCATAGGTGTCGTATAGGTTAAAAGCCCTTTCACCCGGGAACATCCGCCAGGCCCCTGGAACTTCGTGTATTCGCGAGATCATATAGCGGACAGCCTCATGCAGTTGCTCATCTGTTCCCGCTCTTAGGTGATCTGCCATCTCCTCGTCTTTTTTGTTTTGTTTCTCACCGTACGGAAGTTGGGCGTTTTGGTCCCGCAGTGCGGTCATGTTGGCTTCTAATATTGGGCGAATGTGCTCAGCAAGCTCTTGGTAAGACCTCCTTATTCCAATCTCCAACGTGCGAGCGAATCGTCGCTCTTCCTCATCAAGAACTCGCCGAATGGCTTCGGCGTGTTCGAGGAGATCGGGATACGCTCCCTTCATTTGCTCAATGACTGTCTCAGCCACGCGCGATAGGAACGGAAAATCGCCTCCTAGGAACCGCACGTGGAGCAGGGCGCGCCGGATTATCTTCCGCAGAACGTATCCCCGTCCCTCATTGGAAGGAACTACGCCGTCTGAGATCAGAAATGTGGCTGCCCTCGAGTGGTCGGCTATAACACGATAGGACGGTTGGATGTCGCCGGCTTGTGTGACCAGGTGCTGTACGTTCCGCTCGACAACGCGCATCGTCGAATCAACTAGCGGTTCCCGTCCAAGTAGCTCAGCTGCGCGGTTAATTAAGGGCGTGAAAAGGTCGGTTTCATAGTTGGAGATGACGTTTTGGAGGACGGCGGCGGTACGTTCGAGGCCCATGCCGGTGTCTACGCAAGGTTTGGGAAGCGGAGTAAGTGTGCCGCTGGCATCGCGGTTGAATTGCATGAAGACGAGGTTCCAGATTTCGACGTAGCGGCCGCAGTCGCATGGGAACCGGCACTCCCTATCGCCTACGTGGCCTTCTTCGGAGGCGGCGGGGCCCATGTCGTAGAAGATCTCGCTGCATGGGCCGCAGGGGCCGGTGTCGCCCATGGCCCAGAAATTGTCTTTCAGGCCGGGGACGGGGACGATCCGCTCGGTGGGGACGTTTTCCTTTCGCCAGATATCGTGGGCTTCTTCGTCGACGCCCAGCGATGTGCCGGGGGCGACTTCGGCGCCGCCGAAGACCGTCACGTAGAGCTTTTCTTTGACGAGGCCGTACCACTCGGGCGACGTTACCAGCTCCCACGCGTACGGGATCGCTTTTTCCTTGAAATAATCGCCAAAGGAGAAATTGCCCATCATTTCGAAAAAGGTGTGGTGGCGTTTTGTGAAACCGACATTTTCGAGGTCGTTGTGCTTGCCGCCGGCGCGGACGCATTTCTGGGCTGTGGTGGCTCTGTTGTACTCGCGCTTTTCGAGGCCGAGAAAGACGTCCTTGAACTGGTTCATCCCGGCATTCGTGAAGAGCAGGGTCGGATCGCCATGCGGGACGAGCGAAGAACTGCGCACGCGGCGGTGGCCTTTGCTTTCAAAGAAGCGCAGGAACATCTCGCGGATCTCGTTGCCGCTCATTTTCGTGTTTTCAGAACGCGTCATGACTTCGGAAATTCCTCACAGGCCAGAAAGTTGCCGATCCGGGCGGCGATGCAAGACCGATGATTATGGCAGAGGGCGGGAAGGGCGGCAATGAAAGGGAAAGGGGCACCCCCCTGGGGGGGTTCGTAAGTGCGGATTCTAAAGGGCTTTAAGTCCTGTGTTTTGGAAGTGCGGATTCTAAGACGCTTACAGGCGCATTTCGCGTAAGTGCGCATTCCAAAGGGGATAGTGGGCAAGGCAATAAGAGAGAGCGGGCAGGAGGTGTGCCCCCACCCCAGGTGTTTTTTGTAAGAGTGGCAAACAAAGAACTTATGCTTGACGGGGCGCGTAAGAGTGGCAAATACGGAACTTAAAGTTGTTGTGTTTTCAGGTATTTGCACGCTGGCTGTAAGAGAGGGAAACAAAGAAGTTGCAAGTGGGTATTCTTGCAGCTCGATAAACGGCTGACGAGTCTGGAGGGTTGAGAGCGCGAATGCCATGATAGAGTATAGCCCAAAACAGTATGAATGTCAATAGCTAATTGTGTGGTACATCATTCGAATCGCCCGCATTTCGCACGCAAGAGACAGAAAGAAAAGGCTTTGACGCAGAGTAAGTAAACAGAGTTTCGTGCGGAGGCCGCGTCTATCTGGGCGTTCCGTGAATTGCTAAAGAGGAATCCGGCGCACTCAGGGTTTTTCTTCCTGGCTTCGCCGTTGCAGGAGGTCGGCCGAGCTGGCGCGTCTGTGGCTGGTCTCCATCGCCGTTTCGCGCGACGGGAACTTCATCCGCACCAACCAGTTTTTTCGCAAATTGCTGCCGCGGAACAGAAGCAGAAACATCCCTCGCAGCACGTCTTTACACAATGCGCGCTGCTGGCTAAAGCGAATCAACGACCGCCAGCCGAGTTTTCCGAGAAGTTTTAGACGCAAACGAGCAAGTCCGAATGCCATCTTCGACAAAGATGCGGCAATGTCCTCTTCACGGTGGTGCTCGTAGTAACCGAAGTTCATCGACCAGCCGGACTGCACTTTGATGAAGTTCTCGAGCGCGTGGTTTTTCGGGTCGGCAGCAACCTCCTGAATAAGCTCCTGGAGCTTCCTGGAATCAGCCTCGAGAGTTTCGAGGCTGGCAAACCAATTGATCAGTTTCACGCCGAGCGGATCCCACAGATAGCCGTTAATCACCAATGGCAGCCCCAGATGAAAGAGCTTGGTCACCGCGAGATGCACACGCAGATGGCATTGGTAGGCATCACCCATGCACGCATACAGCCGCGTCGTATCGCGCGTGACGCTGCGTTGAAACGCGGCGAGAACGGTATCGAGATTCTTCGTGAACTCCCGGGTGTCTTCGCCGTTTAATTCTCTTTGGATGATCGCGGCGATCTGGCGGATTTGCAGCGACGACAAAGCGAGGCCAACGCTGTACAGCGGATCAACCGTGTCCCCGGCATCGCCGATGATGTACCAGCGATCGGCTGAATAGCGCTGGCGGCATTCCCACATGTACGAGCTGTAGAAATTCGTGTCGACCACCGTGCCGCTTTGCACCAGCTCGACAAGCACGGGGTGCTCGCGTCCGACGCACTCGAGGAACTGTTCCATGGTGCGCGGTTCGCCGTGAGGGTAGACGTCTTTGCGGTAGGTGATTCCGATGCTCACGAGCGGCACGTTTTCCGGTGAGCGCATTGGGATGTACCAGATCCAATTGCCTTTGCCGAAGAAATGGTGAGTCGCAAAGTAAGAAACGTACGCCCGGTTTTGCTTCTTGATGGCGTGGATGCGGCTCAGAAGTTCTGGATTGAAGTTGATCAGCCGGAACCAGAAAACGTTTTTCTGTTCGAGGACCTTTTCCTGGAGTTGCAACTGTTTGGCGAGCACGCGGTTGCGGCCTGTCGCGTCGACAAGCCAGCGGGCGGTCAGCGTCTTCTTTCCCCCTGCAGCGTCTTGCACGGTCACTGCGTGGATTCCATCGCCGCCGTTGATCTCGACGCCGGTCACGGTGCCGTCGATCAACTCCACACCGTTCTTCTCGTTGCGGTCGCGCACCTCGCGATCGAAAGTGAACCGGTTTATCTGGAAGGAGAGAATTTGCGGCGCCGTAGGAATTTCGTCGACCACATAAGTGCGATCGGCGGGATTGTCGATGTCGGGCTTGAAATAATAGGTCAGGCCGTATTTGGGATAATGTTTTTCCACGAGGTAAGAGCCGAGCCCGAGTTCGAACATGAAATCGACGCTGACCTCGACGAGCGACTCGCCGACGATAGGGCGGTTCTTGTGCGGGCCTTCAACCACGGCCACTCTCAGGGTGGGGAAGCGCATCCGCAAATACGCGGCCGCAAGCTGGCCGGTCGCTCCGCCTCCCATAACCAACACATCTGCTGCAGTCGTCATCGGTATTCGGGCCTCGTTTTCGCGCACTCGCTGCTTTCAAAGATCATGGGAGACCACACAAGAAGCGCGATGGAAATCCTAACATAGCAAAAGGAAATGTATCCGATGCGGCAGCTGGAACACAAATATCTACGACGAGCAGCGCCCAAGCCGCCGGCCGGAACGCCACACTGAAAAACATCCTAATTCATCCGCCAGGGAGAACGCTCCGGCCAATGCCGCAGTGCCTCCGTAGCCCAAGCCGTGGTCTTATCGGTGTGGCACGACGTGCATGGGTTGGGAATTTTGTAGTTGCCGGTCATCGCGGGAGTAATGAATTTAAACGTATGCGCGCTCACAAACACGCCGGGGATGGTGACTTCGATTTTCGGCATGTGGCAGGCGACGCACTGGCTTCCCGCCGAGCCGGCTTTATGATGCGTATGCTCTTCGAGCGACGCCGTGCGAGGCCCGTTCCGCGAGCCGGGGCTGTGGCAGTCCAGGCAAAGTTTATCGGGCGGCTTGCGGAGCTGCGCGTAGTTGTCCGTACCGTGCACATTGTGGCAATCGAAACAGGTGACGCCGCGGCGGTACATCACACTTTGCGTGAAATCGTTTCCTTGCATGCGGTTCTTGTGGGCCGTGCCGTCGGGAAAATGCGTAAAGCTCAGTTCGCCCAGCTTGTGCTCCTCGAGTTGCCAGTAATCTTGCAACTTGAGCCCAACGTGATAGCCGACCGGCCAGTCGTAATAATTGCCTTCGATCGGATTGGTGAGCGGGCGGCCTTGTGAGTGGCACTGGATGCAGGTGTCATTTGCCGCGACATAGTCCAGGCGCGCCGGATTGAGGATGTTGCCGCGCGTGGCGCGCTCGATGTGTTCGCTGCCGGGACCGTGGCAGCGCTCGCAGCCCACGTTCCACTCGGCGACCTGCTTCGTATGAATGTTGTAATCGACGGAGTGGCAGCCGTCACACGTCGGGCCGGTGGGACGCTTCATGTTGTCGGGCGGATAAAACGGCTCCCACCAGTCCGTCCCTTTGGCGACAAAGTAAGGTTTCCACGCGTGATGGGTTACATCCCACTGCGCGGGCTCGGGAAAATAATCGTCGCCGATTTTCGTAAAGTAGCGCTGCTTCCAGAGGCTTCCGTAGACGAACGCGACGTCTTGTTTAGTGAATTTCTTACTCACATTGTTGGTGGCGAGGTCGGGGATAATCGCTTCGGGATGCTCGCGCGGGTCGCGAACGACGTTGGCCATGGGAGTTTTCTTCCAGTGCTCATAGATTTGCGCGTGGCATTTCTGGCAAGCCGCAGAGCCGACATAGTGCGCGGTTTTCAAGGACGCGGTTTGTTGCGATTGTTCCTGCGGCGTCAGCGCGGCAATGCTGCGAAGAAAGAGAACCAGCTTCCACGCGTCGGTGTCGTCTTGCTCGACGTGCGGATTTCCCCAGGCGGGCATGCCGGTGAGACGGACTCCGTTCTTGATGATGTAGTGGATTTCGCCGTCGCTGAGATTTTGCGTCGCGGGCAAGCGGAGGTTGGGCGCTTTGGGATAAAGATCCTGCCCGATATTCGACTCTCCATTGCCGTCCTTGCCGTGGCAGTTTGCGCAACGATCCGTGAAACGCTCTTTAGCTTCCGCCAGAACGCCGGGATCCGCGGCCAGGGGATTCTTTTCGTTCCGCGCATGGCTCGGGATTGAAATATTTCGCACGGCTCGCGCCATGACACGCTCTAAGCCAGACGGCTGGTCAGCGGCGCTGAATCCTCGCCGGATGATGGACACACCGTATAGTACCGCCAGTAATGCGACCAACGCCAAAACGGCAATGCTCAAGCGTTTCATCTTGTTCGGTCCCTCATGCACAGAAAAGATTCAGCAGGGCAGCATACCAAATCAAGATAACTGGCGGATTAACTCGTTTTCCATCTGGATTGCACCGGCTGCGCGTACGCTTAGAGCGTGACCGGTTATTCCTCGGGCTGCGGCTCTGTCTCTGGAACTTCCTCGCGGGTTAGCGACTTGAGTTCGCGGCGGACGACGTCGGCGGAAAAGCCGGCGCGCAAGAGGCTCCGATACATTGCGGCCATCTTGCGTTCATCGATTTCGCCGCGAAAGGAGCGGAGTTTGCGCTCGAGGCGTTGGCGGACAATGGCGGCTTCGTCAGTTTCTTTGGCGGTTTCAGCGAGAGCGGCTTCGATGTGGCGGTCTGGGACTCCTCGCGCGCGTAAATCCCGCGCAATTCGAAACTTACCTTGGCGGCGGATTTCGGTGCGCTGGCGGACAAATTGTTTTGCGAAGCGCTCGTCATCGATCATTTTCGAGCGCTTTAGGCGGTCCATTACGGTTTGCAGAAGATTGTCGTCTTCGGTACGGCGGCCAAGCATTTGTTTCATTTCGTAGACGGAATACGCGCGGCGCATGAGGGCGCGGACGGCGGCGTCGTAGAGCTCCGTTTCGGTTTCGACTTGGCGGGGCTTGCCAAACATGGAGGAAGCATAGAGGAAAGGAAGTTGACAGTCGACAGCTGAAAGTCAAATGCGAAAGTGAAGAGAAAAGAAATGAGGAAGATGATGCTTAGACTCAGAGCCCAGAGAGGTTCGAAGAACCGTCTATTCAGACGTTATGAGTTCGCGGTAGCGGCCATTCTTCCAGTAAAAAAGGCTAGCGCCCTTTTCGAGCGTCTCGCACAGGATCGAATCCAGGTCGGTGTGTGCCTTCTTTGGACTAATCGCCTCTCCATACTGGCCCCGAGGAACTGTCGCAATTACCTCATCTGAACCTTGATAGTAGAGGCCGATATGCCATTTGGTCGCGAGGTGTGCGACGTAGGGTGCAGATGGCCCGTTGCGAGAAAAAACTACTAGCCTGAATCCGGGGCGTTTACGATCCGGCTTCGAGATTAGCAAAATGGCGTAGGCGAGCTCACTTTTCGATTCAAAATGCCCAATTGCGATTCCTGGACAGTCGGTCGGGTGAGCCTTGATCCACAACTCGCGATCGTCGTCATACAAATGTTCGAGCCTTTCGGGCTGCCAGTCAGAATAGTTCTTGTCGAGCTCGGTGCGGACTTCTTTAGGAAGTACGGAAAGGTCGCACGAATCGGCGGCCCTTGAAGTCAGGGGAAGCACGCCGAGCAAGAGCGCGCTGATCGCGATTGGCCGGGTTAGACTGAAGAGGTTCGAGAGCATGAATAAGCCGAAAGGCGGTTGCGAGCAGCCGCGCTCCGAAGATTATTTGCGGGCGAAGCGCTCGAAGTCGGCCATTTGGCGCTCCATTTCCTCGCGGGCGGAGTCGGCGGCGGAGCGGATACCCTGGATCCGGAGTTGGAATTCGTCCGGGTTCGTGGAGCGGAGCAGCGCTTCTTCGAGGGTGATGAGCTGCTTAGTGTAGAGCTGGAAGAGGGACTGGTCGAAGGTCTGCATGCCGTATTGGCTGGTGCCGGCGGCGATGGCGTCGTGAATCAGGCGAGTTTTGTCGGCGTTGATGATGCAATCGCGGATGTACGCGGTGGCGATCATGACTTCGCAGGCGGGGACGCGGCCTTTGTCGTCGGCGCGGCGAACGAGACGCTGGGAGACGATAGCTTTGAGCGTGGCGGCAAGCTGCAAACGAATCTGCTTCTGCTCGGGAGGCGGGAAGACGGCGATAATACGCTGAATGGTTTCCGTGGCGTCGAGAGTGTGCAAGGTCGAGAACACCATGTGGCCGGTTTCGGCGGCGAGCAGGGCGGTGGAAATGGTTTCAAGGTCGCGCATTTCGCCGACGAGAATCACGTCGGGGTCTTGACGCAAGGCGGCGCGAAGCGCGGTTGAAAAGTTAGCGGTGTCGACTTCGACTTCGCGCTGATTGATGAAGCTGCGCTTGTCGCGGTGCAGGAACTCGATGGGGTCTTCGATGGTGATGAGGTGGTCGGAACGATTGGCGTTGATGCGGTCGATCATGGCGGCGAGTGAGGTGGACTTACCGGAACCAGTGGTTCCCGTAACGAGAACAAGTCCGCGCTGCTCTTCGCAGATTTTGCCGATGACCGCGGGGAGATTTAATTCCTCGATGGTGCGGATTTTCGTCGGGATGACGCGGAGGACCATGCCGACGTTGCCGCGCTGCTGGAAAACGTTGACGCGGAAGCGGCCGAGGCCGGCGACGCCATAGGCCATATCCAATTCGGCGGTTTCCTTGAACTTTTGCTTCTGGCGGTTGGTCATCATGCTGAATGCCATGGAGAGCATTTCTTCTGGCGTAATGCGAGGCACGTCGGTGATGGGGTTGAGAACCCCGTCGACGCGCAAATAGGGATGGTTGCCGACCTTCAAATGCAAGTCGGATGCCTTGTTTTCGACCGCGCGCCTGAGAAGATCATCAATGCTGATGGCCATGTTAGTGTGCACTCCGCGAAACTACAGCAATCTGCGACGTTAGCATCCGGAATCCAGGCGGGCAAGCAAGCTGCGGTGTCCGGTTGCGCAGTAGTCACCTGAACGAAGGGGCAGTTTTTGGTGACTGGTGACTCGTGACCTTTGATCGGTGTGCGCTTATGCTTGGGGGCCCAGGCCTAGGCTCAGGCGCGGGCTCAGGCTTTTTTCAGGAACAGTGCGTCGTAGAGGAAACCCGCGAGGAAACCGCCGGCGAGCGGGCCAACCCAGTAAATCCCGTGATTCTGCCAGTGGGAGGAAGCTAGAGCGGGCCCAAAAGCGCGGGCTGGATTGAGAGCTGCGCCGGTGAACGGACCGGCCACCAGAATGCCCAGCACGATGCTTGTGCCGATGGCAAAACCGGCGACCGGGCGGAAGGAGGAGCGTTCATCGACAGCGGTGGCGAAGACGGTAAGCACGAGGAAAAACGTGGTTACGCCTTCGAGGATCATGGCGGAGAGACGCGTGAAGTCGTGCGCGATCATAGGAGTGCCAAGCGCAACGGCATGCCAGGTGTCGTCCGGAACGACCGCCTTCAGGAGAAACGCCGCCGCCGAGGCCCCGGCGAGTTGGACAACCCAGTAGGCTATCGTGTCGACGGTGTTCAGCCGCTTGGTGACCCAGAAGCCGATGGTGACCGCGGGGTTGAAATGTCCGCCGGAGATGTGGCCGAGCGCGCAAACCATGATGGCGATGGCGAGGCCATGAGCTAAAGCAATACCGAGAAGTCCGAGCGCGCTAGAAGCGTGGGGATACCAGTCGACGCAGATGGAGCCTGCGCCAAAAAAGATCAGAGCAAACGTGCCGATGAACTCAGCCGTGAGCTTCTGCGCAAAGTTGTACATCAAGGAGCCTCCCGGCCGGGGCACGAAGCGTGCCCGCTGCGACCGGGAGGGATTCTATCTGGAACGCAAAGAGAAACGCCAGCGATACTCTACGACCTTGTTTCGAGTCCGTGCTGCAAGGCATTAGTGCGAAACTGCGGCGACTGGTGCGTTAACAGGGGTGAGCCAATTGTGGCGATCGGGCTTGTTGCCGCTGGTGAGGGCGAAAAATTCTTCCTGGAGCTTGCGCGTGATGGGACCGGCGACGCCTTTACCGACCTGGATTTTGTCGACCGAGCGGATGGGTGTGATTTCGACGGCCGTGCCGCAAAAGAAGACTTCGTCGACGATGTAAAGCATTTCGCGGGGGATGACGTTTTCCTTCACAGGAATCTTCAGATCTTCGGCGAGGGTCAAGACAGTGTTACGCGTGATGCCGGGCAGGATACTGGTCGCTAGCGGCGGGGTATACAGCGTACCGTCGTGAACCAAGAAGACATTCATGCCGGAACCTTCGCTGACGTGGCCGGAAGAATCGAGGGCAATGCCTTCGGCGTAACCGTTGAAGGAGGCTTCCATGCGAATGAGCTGCGAGTTCATGTAATTCGCAGCGGCTTTGGACATGGCCGGCAGGGTATTTGGCGCGATGCGGGTCCAGGAGCTGACGCCGACGTCGACACCTTTGGAGAGCGCTTCCGGGCCGAGGTAGGCGCCCCAGGACCAGCAAGCCATATAAATGTCGATCGGAGAGCTGAGCGGATTGACGCCGACTTCGCCATAGCCGCGGAGGACGATGGGCTTGACGTAGCAAGAATTCAATTTGTTGAGGCGAACCAACTCGGTCGCGGTATTGCAGAAATCGTCAAGGGAAACCGGCAAGTCCATGCGGTAAATTTTTGCGGAGTTAATGAGGCGCTGCATGTGCTCGCGGAGGCGGAAAATGGCAGGGCCCTGCTTGGTTTCGTAGCAGCGGATGCCCTCAAAGACGGCGGAGCCGTAGCTCACGACGTGAGAGAGAACGTGGAGAGTGGCGTCTTCCCAGTTGATCCATTTTCCGTTGTGCCAGATTTTTTCCGTCTTTTGGATTGGCATGATGGTGTCCTTTTAGTGGCGCCACTCGAGGTGTTGCCCGAAGGTGCAGAATACGGTACGAAGCAGGGAGCGTCAATGAACTGTGCGCAATGCGGGGGCCAACGCTAAAACCAAATTGGCGCTGTCGGTTTGCACGGGAACGGCGGCGTCCAGTCATCTGGGCGAATCGTGTTACTTCGTCGAACTACTTCGGCGAATCGGGCTGTGAATCTTGCGGAGGCGCGGACTTCGCCGGCCCGTTCAAAGAATCGTAAGCGGACTGAGCTTGCGCCGGGATATTGCCGTACTTGTTTTCCCACAGGCCAAGAAGAAGGAAGGGAATGGCGGTGGCGAGGACCAGGAGTTTGGCGTTGCGAGGCACTTTGACCTCCGGCTCCCAGCGAAAAAGCTGAGTGGACAGAAAAAATGTGAGCACGGCCCAGAAGGCGAGAGAGCCGACTTGAACACCGAGCTGCCAAATGGGAATGGAATTAAAGATGGCCCGCTGCAAGCCCTGAACGAGATAAGTGGCCGGCAAAAACAAAGAGACTTTCTGAACGACCTGGGGAAGGAATGCGAGGGGAAAAGTGGCGCCAGACAGAAAAATCAATGGAAGCCAGAGAAGCTGGTTGATGACCTGAGTTTCCTGCATGGTGTTGGTGACGCTGGCGACGACAAGACCCAGCGACGCGAAAGAAATCGTGCCGATGCTGATCAACAAGAAGGCGGCGAGCAAGTCGCCGAAATGCGCTACGTGAAAGATGTAGCGGGCGAACAGGAATTCGAGGAGCACAGTGGGAAACATGAGGACGTAGTTGGCGACGATGCTGGAAGCCAGCATGTCGCTGGCTGTGACGGGAGTTACATGGAAGCGGCGAAGAATGCCTTGTTCCCGGAACATAACGAGAGCAGCGCTAAGCCCCCAGAAGCTTCCCATGACGGTGAGGGCGACGACCGGTCCCAAGAAAAATTTGACGACCATTGGCTGACCTTTGGCGAACACGCCGGCATAGAGAAAGAAAAAAGCGAACGGCATGAGCACGGTGAAGAACAAAAACATTTTATTGCGCAGGGTGAGCTGAATGCGCATGCGGGTAAGCGTGGCGAAGTTTCTCAATCGCGCAGCCTCCTTCCGGTCATTTCGATGAAGACGTCTTCGAGCGAAGGAGAGGCAATTTCGAGGCTGACGAGCTCGTTGCCTTCCGCTTCGAGGTGTTTAACGATGGCGACGATGGTTTGCGGGGGACGATTCGAGTGGATCACGTAGGCACCATCCACTTCGCGTGCATCCGCGACTCCGTCGAGCTTTTTCAGCGCGCCGTCGGCCTCAGGTTTTGCTAGGCGAACTTCGATGCGGGTCGTGCCGCCAGAGCGGGTTTTGAGCTCGCGAGGAGTGCCGAGAGCGACGACTTTGCCGTGGTCCACGATAGCGACGCGATCGCAGAGGCGTTCGGCTTCTTCGATGTAGTGGGTGGTCATGACGATGGTTTTCTTTTCGCGCTTGAGCTCCTCGATGATGTCGTAAATCTCGCGGCGAACCTGGGGATCGAGGCCGGCGGTGGGCTCATCGAAGAAGAGAACTTTGGGATCGTTGACGAGGGCCATGGCAAGGGCGAGGCGCTGTTTTTGGCCGCCGGAGAGCTGGCTGTAAAAGGCGTTGCGCTTTTCTTCGAGGCCGAAGCGCTTGAGGAGCTCTTCGGGGTTGCGGCGGCGTTTATAAAAGCCGGAAAAGAGGCGAAGAGCCTCCATGACGCGAAGTTTATCGGGGAGGGAAGTGGACTGCAGAGCGGCGCCGATTTCGTGTTTCAGGGCTTGCGAATCCCGTTGCGGGTCGAGGCCGCAGACCGAGACGCGGCCACTGTCCAAATTGCGAAGCCCCTCGAGAATTTCGACGGTGGAAGTTTTTCCGGCGCCGTTGGGGCCAAGCAGGCCGAAGACTTCGCCTTCTTCGACGGAAAAACTTACGCCGCGCACAGCTTCGACGTCGCCGTAATGCTTCACGAGATTTTCGACTTGCAGGATGGGGTTTCCCATGGACATTGACCGCTACACGGTTGTACGCAAAGAGACTCACTAGGATAACGCAAGTGCGCACTAACCGGGCAATGTTGGAACGCCAGGCAGCGGTCCATTTCAGGACATGAGGTTGCGAGGCGCCGGGGACAATTAAGACATGTATGGAAGCGCGAAGTGCGTGGCAGCGCGGAGAGCCCTGTTGAATGGAAGGAGACAGAGCGATTGGCTCGCATTGTGAGGCGGGAGATTTCCAGCTAGTCTAGGAAACACCAGCCACAGTCCGGAGGGGACAATGAAAATAGCGAGATGGATGTGCGCGTGCGCATTGGCAGCCTTTGTGTTCAGCGGGAATAGCGCACTGGCCGAGGGCCGCGGACAGGGGAAAGGAAAAGGTCACGAAAAACACGGAAAGAAGGACGACCAGGGAGAACAATATTACAGGGATCAAGACCGTGAAGTGATCCGCACATGGTATGCGGGCCATCAAAGCAATCTCCCGCCTGGGCTGGCCAAGAAAGACCGCCTGCCTCCTGGGTTGGAAAAACAACTGGAGCAGCGCGGCACACTTCCGCCGGGGCTCCAAAAACGAATTCAACCTTGCCCCGAGGAGCTGGTCCGGCGACTACCTCCGCCGCCTCCAGATTGTGCGAATGTGCTGATTGGTGGCCACATCGTCCTACTGAATCGCCGAACCAATTTTGTTCAGGCCGTTTTCCATATTGACATCCAGTAGCTGATTTCGAGGGGCGTCATGTGGCGCGCAAAAAGCGCCACATTGGGCGGGAAAAAACAAAATCGCTTCTTGTTCCTGGTAATTCAGCCGGAGTTTTAGCTCATCTCAAGGAGGCACGAATGCCCGAAGCAAAAGGAATGTGGGAAGGCTTGATGGATTTTTCTTTTCGCATCTACGCCACTCCGAAAATGCTTAAATTCCTGTACGCGTTGCATCTGCTCGTGGGACTGGTCGCGGCGGTCGCGTGGGTGGTACTGGCGTTCCAACAGGCCCCGGTGCAAGGGCTGCTCGCGCTGCTAGCGGCGGTGGTGGGCTATTGCTTCTGGATTCTCTACTGCCGCGTCGTGCTGGAGGTGCTTGCTGCCATATTTCGCATGGCTGCGGCAATCGCCCCGGAGCGCTCCACGACGGAGCATCAGTAGTCCGGCTGACTGGCGTGACGGAAAATTCCAAACCAACACTCAACCAGAATTCCAAAATTAATGTAGTTAAGGTACTTGTGACTCGTGCGAACCGCGCCGAGCACGGGAGCGATGCTGAACGGCTTTTTGTTTCTGTTCCTACAAAGTCCGGAGGCGCGGCGCAGGGAGCCCAGGTTCGGCGAAGTTTGGATTTCCGCTTGGAAACCTGATGATAATGAGTGACATGAGGTTTTCGCAGGACCGTCAATATCGAAATGCAGGTTAAAAAGATTCAGTGGTTCCAGGCGCGTATTCGCGGGATCCACCGCGGAACGTTTCTGCAATATTCCTCATAGTCCGTGCCGAACAGCTTGCGGAGGGTTGGCTCTTCATAGAACGATACGAAGAGTGCCACACTGACCATGGCCACGAACGCCACGGTGAGAGCCGAGAGATTCGCGCGACCGAAGACTACCCACAGACCCAGCCATCCTGCAAAAAAGCCTACATACATTGGGTTGCGGACATAGCGATAGAATCCAACAATGACTAATTTTTGAGGGGGAGCGAATGGGGCGGGTGTTCCGTGTCCTATCCATCCGAAATCCCATACACATCGGAACGCCACTGCGAATCCGAGCACCGATGGAATAGCCGCGATCCATCGCCAGGGGGTGACACCGAGAGGGTCAACATGGAACCCCAACCAAAGCGGCAGCAACCAGCACCACAGGGTAAAAAAGGAAGCGCCCACAATGAGCGAGGCAGTGGCCGTGAGCCATCGCATGCCGTGATGCGATCCGCGTCCAATGCGAGCCTGGTCGCTTGTCATAAGCACCTCCACAACGCTCATGCCAGAGTTGCGTTTTTGTACCTTCAATCTGTTATACGAGGTCATGCGCGGAGAGGTTACACAAAAGAGGTGGCTAAGCAAGGCAGGTTCTGCCGACTTGATCTTCTTGCCCGCCGCTCCACGTTAGGCGCGCGACTTGCTGAGACGACGGGTTTTCTTTGGGGCGAACAGCGTGGTGAAGGCTAACCCATGATTGCGCTTGCGCAAGGAACAATTCCTCTAATTAGAATATAAATTGGACAGCCAATATGAAATAACTCACTCACCATGGGTCGCTGGAGCTGCGGGTTTTCTTGACGGTGGAAGATTTTTTTCGCGGTGGAGTCCAGAGATGCTTTTTTAGGTTGATGCGGGATTCCATGACGTGAATGCCTTCGCTTTCAAGGAGCCTTTTTTGGAGGGAGGCGTAGGGTTCGCGGATGAGGATTTTGCCGCCGGCGCCGAGGACGCGATGCCAAGGGATGCCTTTGCCGCGCGGAGTAGCGGCCATGGCGCGGCCCGCGGTGCGTGCGCCGCCGGGGAGACGCACAGCCCGAGCGAGAGCCCCATAGGTTAGAACCCAGCCGCGGGGAATTTGTTTCACGAGTTTGTAAACGGGATCGAAAGACACGGAGAATCGACTCCTTGTGAAAGTCCTTGCGCCGGCGCGCCGGACATCGTAGGAGGATACGCGAAACGCGACAAGAGATAAAACGGGCGCAGCAGTGTTTGATAAAGTGAGAGCCGGCGAGCAAGGTATCGGGAAATCGAATTCCGGCGCCGAGCATCTAATAGATAGGAAGGTGGAAGTTCGGACGATGCGAAGAATCGATGAAACAGAGCGAATAAAGTGATGAGAGAGTATGGACAAAATTCGCTAGGTTGTAAGAGTTACCGATCGGACGAAGTCTATTATATTCGTGCGCATCGTGCATTGACGGCTGTAGTGGAAGGGAAGTACACTACAGGCAAGGGAAGTGGCTCGAGGTGAAGTCATGGCTTTTGTCCGCCGAAAAGGGAATTCGTATTATTTGGTGCACAATGTGCGCCGGGGCGGAAAAGTGCGGCAACTGCACCTTGCGCGACTGGGGGAGCGCGCGCGGATCACCGACGAGGTGGTGCGCGAAGTTTCCAAGAAACATCCCTTCGTAGAGCTGAACTGGCGGGCCTTGCGTGAGCAGATGAACAACCAACTGGATCTGGCCGATGCCCACTCGCCGGCTACCCAAAAGCTCGTTTCCAACCTGCGAGCGCTGAACGTTGATCTGGCGGACCTGTTTCCGCCGCTTCTCCGGATTTCTGAAACGCCCACTGTGGCGCGAGAGTTGCTGGTACAACTGCGGCTCTTGCAATCCACGCTTCAGGTAAAACTCAACCAGTTCGACCGGAAACGCGGACGCTTCAGCAATGCGACCTTGCGGATGCAAGGCCGCTAGGAGGAGACCATGAGCTCCCAAGCATCGCCACTCGATCCAAACCTGAGAAGCAACACGACGATAGAATTTCAGACGGCGTTGCGGTCGAAGATCGTCGGGCAAGCGGAAGGGGTGCAGGCGCTCGTGGACTTGTATCAAGTGTTCTGCGCCGGATTGAACTCTCCGGGGCGGCCGGTAGGGAACCTTTTGTTGCTTGGGCCGACGGGTTCAGGCAAGACACGAATCGTGGAAGCGGCTGCTGAGATTCTATTCGGGGATGCGCGCACAGTGATTAAAGTGGATTGCGCGGAGTTTCAGCACTCCCACGAGATTGCTAAATTGATTGGCTCGCCTCCGGGTTATCTGGGCCACCGGGAAACGCATCCTTTGATCACACAAGAGGAATTGGCGAAGAGCCACACCGAAAAGTTGAAGCTGAGCTTTTTGCTGTTTGACGAAATAGAAAAGGCGTCTGACGCTTTGTGGCAACTTCTGCTGGGGATGCTGGATAAGGCGACTCTCACTTTAGGAGACAACCGCAGGGTGGATTTGTCGCAGACGGTGATCTTTCTGACGTCGAACCTGGGCGGGGGAGAGATTACGGAACTTATGCAAGGGGGGATGGGGTTCGTACAGCCGACGGACAAGCCAGACACAGGGCTGGATGAAAAGGTGGAGCGGACAGCGATGGAAGCGGCCCGCAGGAAGTTTTCACCGGAATTCATGAACAGGCTGGACAAAGTGGTGGTATTCCACCCGCTGCAGAGGGAGCAACTTGAAGAAGTACTTGAGATTGAGCTTGGACAGGTTCAGCAGCGAGTACTGGAGACGGCGAAAGGGCAATTCCTGTTCCGGGTGACAAATGCAGGAAGGGACTTCCTGCTGCAAGAAGGAACGGATCAACGATATGGAGCGCGGCACCTGAAGAGAGCCATTGAGCGGTTTGTGGTGTATCCGCTTGCGAATCTGCTGGCTACAGAGCAAGTGCACCTGGGGGACCTGGTCTGTATAGATTGGGACCGCGAGCACAAGGAACTGACGTTCGCGCGAGAAGGAGAGGGCGCTCTGGTGACACCAACGACGCCTGAAACGGGTCAACTTGCGGCAGCGGCAGAAGCAAAAGATGGAAAAGTAGCTGATCCGCCCGCGGAAGCGGTGGCGGGAGAGAGAAAGCTACGAGCAGCACAGCCGGGAGTGGCGCCAGCCGCGGCTACGCAAGGACGAAAAAAGACGGAACGGTAGAAAAAATCAAAATTTCGGAAGATTTCGGAGGGGCGCGTGGACTGGAGGCGCCCCTTTTTGACGTGCGGAGTTTGACACAAACCGTTCTATCCTCTCATTTTGAACCCGTATGGAACTCAGTCTCATGGCATGAGACAGTTTCCACAGTTGCAACACCCGTATGTCATTGAGTTTGTACCGGTTTGCTCCGGCGGAAGGGACTGCTGGGAATGGCAGTTCTCCTGCTCTAAATTGAAGATGCGCATAGCTGAGACGCATGGAGCGTTTTGGGAGTTGAGCGCGGAGGGAGCGAGGCCATGAAAGCCGCCGCCCGACAACAACTAGATCCAACCATCCGAAGCACTGATACCCGCGATTTCGAAGGCGCATTGCGCGCCAAGATCGTAGGACAGGCAGAAGGAGTGCAGGCGTTGGTGGACCTGTATCAGGTGTTTTGCGCCGGATTGAACTCACCGGGACGGCCTGTGGGGAACCTGCTGTTCCTTGGGCCGACGGGGTCGGGCAAGACGCGCATCGTGGAGGCGGCCGCGGAGATACTGTTTGGAGACGGCCGGGCTGTGATTAAAGTGGATTGCGCGGAGTTCCAGCATTCTCATGAGATTGCCAAGCTGATTGGTTCGCCTCCGGGATATTTGGGCCACCGTGAGACCCATCCGCTGATTACGCAGGAAGCGCTGGCGGCCAGCCATACGGAAAAGCTGAAGCTGAGCTTTTTGCTGTTCGATGAGATTGAGAAAGCGTCGGATGCGCTGTGGCAGTTGTTGCTGGGGATGTTGGATAAGGCGACTCTAACGCTGGGGGACAACCGCCGGGTGGATTTGTCGCAGACGGTGATTTTCCTGACGTCGAACCTGGGCGGAGGAGAGATAACCGAATTGATGCAGGGCGGAATGGGATTCGTGCAGCCGAAAGACATGCCGGCCAGTGGATTGGATCAGAAAGTGGAGCGGACGGCGGTGGAGGCGGCGCGAAGGAAGTTTTCTCCGGAATTCATGAACCGGCTGGATAAAGTGGTCGTGTTTCATCCGTTGCGCCGGGAACAGCTGGAAGAGGTGCTGGAGATTGAGCTGGGGCATGTACAGCAGAGGGTGTTGGAGACCGCCAAGGGACAATTTCTATTCCGTGTCACGCCGGCCGGGAGAGAGTTCTTGTTGCAGGAAGGAACCGACCAGCGGTACGGAGCGCGGCACTTAAAGAGGGCGATCGAGCGGCACGTGGTGTACCCGCTGGCGAATCTGCTAGCCACGGAACAGGTGCATTTGGGCGACCTCGTGTGCATCGATTGGAACAAGGAAAGTGGAGGATTGAGCTTTATTCGCGAAGGCGAAAATCTGGCGATGCCAGCACGCCGTCAGGAACCGGCGGTAGCGGCGCGCACTGCGCAAGCACGGAGCGGAAAGAGCGTCGAAGCACCTTCGACCGCCACCGGTCCTGAACCGGCACCACGGATGGCACGTTAAGGGAACCTGTAGCTTAGTCTTCTAGTTTGGTCTTCAGAGGCTGAATTGGCCCGGGGGGAACTCCCCCGGGCTTTTTCATTTGGTGGCGGGTCGGTGTACATTTAATAGGAAGAACGGGGATTTGGCTGTTCGGGCTCATAGGGAAGCGTACATGTTCTTACGCGAGGAGACGAAGAAACGCGGAAGCAAGTGGCGAGCGGACGAGTTTTGGTGCCGCTCGCGGAATATCGCACTCATGGCTTCGCTGTGTCTTTTGCTTGCGCCGAGCTCGCGGGCGCAGCGGACACAACTCAAGGCAGGATGGAATTTTTATTCGCCGCAGGACGACATTCAATTGGGCAAGCGGGTAGCCGTGGATGCGGAGAGGCAGTTGCCATCCTGCAATGCGCCGAAAGTAGAAGCCTACTTGACAGAACTTGGCAGAAAACTCATCGCGAAACTTCCGACAGGAGGCGTGGAATATCCGTGGGAGTTTCATTGCGTGAACGACAAGGGGATCAACGCGTTTGCGTTGCCGGGCGGATACGTTTTTGTAAACAGGGGCGCGATCGAGGTGTCGGACAATGAGGCGCAGCTTGCCGGCGTGATGGCGCATGAGCTCTCGCATGTGGCGCTGCGCCACGGTACAACCGAGGCGACGAAGGCGCAGGCCGCGCAGGCCGGCGTGGGAATCCTGGGAGCTATTTTTGGAGGAAACGCCGGCGGAGCGCTTCTGACGGAGCTGGGGAGATTCAGCGCAGGCGGGGTGTTGCTGAGGTATTCGCGTTCGGCGGAGACGCAGGCGGACGTCATGGGGACGCAAGTGCTTTACGACGCGGGATACGATCCGAGAGCGCTGGCGCAGTTTTTCGAGAAGATTGAAGCGGAAAGCAAAGGGAAGAATCCACCGGAGTTTTTCTCCGACCATCCGAACCCGGAATATCGCGTGGAGCGGGTGCAAGAAGAGATTGGCAAGCTGGGCGGGCTTCCACCTCATCCGAAGAGAGATTCGCTGGAGTTTGAGGCCATAAAGCGGGAAGTGATGGCGCTGCCGGTGGTGAGCCGAGGGACGGTAACCGCGGGCGGTCGTATACCGAGACCGATGGGACCGCCGCCTGCGCCCTCAGCGAGTTTCGTGGAGTATCAGGCGAGCGCGTATGCGGTGAAGTATCCGGACAACTGGAAAAAGTACGGCGAGAAAGAGAATGTTTCGTTCGCGCCTGACGGCGGCGTTATGGAAGGAAGCGACGGCCGAGGGGCGCTGGCGTTCGGAGTGATCGTCGATGTGACCAAAGTGCAGGGAGACGTCGGCGACGCCAGAGCGCTCGAACGCGCGACGCAAGATTTAATCCGGACGCTGCAAAAGGATAATCCCAAAATGAAGGTTGCTCGGCAGGCAGGGCGTATTCGGCTGAACGGGCAGCGAGGTCTTTCCACGTATTTAAGCAATGAATCGCCTGCTGGCGGAGAAGAAACGGATTGGCTAATCACCGTGATCCGGCGAGAGGGGCTGGTGTCCTTTGTGTGCGTCGCGCCGACAAAGGATTATGAAAAGTACGACAAGACCTTTGCGTCGATTCTAGATAGCGTGCGGTTTGCGAAATAGCTGAGAACAGTTCGTCGGACAAGACGAAGTTGCTCATTGTACGTTTCAAGAACAAACAATTAGCGAGTGAGCCCGGGCGTCACCTTTTCGGGGGAGCTCTCTGCCGCGGCGTGCTGGGCCTGATAAAGGCTGTCGGCGCGTTCGAGGGCGTCGGCGATGCTGGCACAGATATTTTCGGTACCGACGTGGCGTTCGAAATCGGCTTGATGCATGAGTTTGGCGGGCTGCTCGCGAGCGCCGCAGAGCAAAAGGGAGCGGCCGGAGGCGTGCAGCGTGTCGGCCAAGTCGCGTATGGCGCCGAGGCCGGTGGCGTCGATGGCGGTCATATTTCGAAGACGCAAGATGACGATCGGCGGAAGCGAATCGAGTTCGCCGAGAATATCCGCAAACTTGTCGGTTGCTCCGAACAGAAACGGGCCGTGGATGCGGTAAACCGTCGCGTAGGGCGGGATGTCCTTGCCTTGCAGGATATGCACGCGGCTGTCTTCGACGTAGTCTTTCGTGACGCGCGCGACGGTGGTGGTGCGCGAGACTTTTCGAATAAACATTAAAGCGGCGAGGACCATGCCGACTTCCACCGCAAAGGTCAAATCCGCAACGACGGTCAGAGTTACCGTGATCAGCCATACGGCGATATCGGCGGCGGAAAGCTTTAAGATCTCCGGGATTTCCTGCCACTCACCCATGTTGTAGGCAACGATCATCAGAATGGCGGCGAGAGCCGCGAGGGGCACATTGCTCACCAGCGGCGCGGCAAAGAGCACGATGGCGAGCAGTGTGAGCGAGTGGATTACTCCGGCGACGGGAGTTTTCGCGCCGGCGCGCACATTGGTGGCGGTGCGGGCAATCGCGCCGGTGGCAGGGAGTCCGCCAAATAAGGGAGAAACGATATTGGCTACGCCTTGAGCCATGAGTTCGACGTTGGGATTGTGCTTGTCGTTGCTCATGCGGTCGGAGACGACGGCGGACATCAGAGATTCGATGGCCCCAAGCATGGCGACAGTGAAAGCGGGGGAGAGAAGTTGGCGCGCGGTGTCATAGCTGAAATGCGGGATGGCGAATGTTGGAAGGCCGCTGGGAATGCCGTGGAAGCGGGTGCCGATCGTTTCGACCGGCATGCGCAGGAACGTCACTGCGATGGTTGCTCCGAATGTGACGACAATGGCTCCAGGAATTTTTTTGGCGAACTTGAGGCAGAAAATCATGATGGCGACGGAAAAAATGGCCAGTGCGGTGGCAGGCATGGAGATGGTGTTCCAAGCTTCACCAAAGGCCTGCATACGATGGAAGAAGTCGCCGGGAACATGGTCCATACGCAGGCCGAAGAAATCGCGGATCTGAGTGCTGGCAATGAGAATGGCGATACCGTTGGTGAAACCGATGATTACAGGACGGGGAAAGTATTTGACGGCAGTGCCCATGCCGGTGACGCCGAGAAGAACGAGGAGAACGCCGGCCATCATGGTGCACTCGAAGAGGCCGTCGATGCCGTGCTTGGCGATGATTCCGGCGACGACGACGACGAAGGCGCCGGTGGGACCGCCAATTTGCGTTTTGGAACCGCCCAAAGCGGAGATTAGGAAGCCGGTGACGATCGCGCAGTAGATTCCGGCTTGTGGGGATACACCGGAGGCGATGGCGAAGGCCATCGCCAGCGGCAGAGCAACAAGGCCTACGGTGATGCCGGCGATCAAATCCGAAAGGAATTTATGCCGATCGTAATCGCGCAAGAGAAGAACGGATTTTGGCAGCCACTGATTCAGGGCGGATGTCATTCGAGCACGGGATAATGGAACAAGTACGGTCAAATAATTTTAGCAGGGGAGGAGGGATTGGCGTGGCGCGCAGAAATTGAATGTGCTCGAAACAAAAATACGATGGCAAAGAAGGTCGAGCAAGGCGAGAGGCGTTCGTCCTAATCCGCGGCTCCGGTGCGGGAAGCTTGCGGCTTCCAACGCAGGATTGGTTTGCGGGCGGCGCCGACTTCATCGAGGCGACGGACTCGCGTGGTGTGAGGGGCGGTCTTGACAAGTTCGGGAGTCGTAGCGGCCTCGTTGGCGATCGAACGCATGGCATCGATGAAGAGGTCGCACTCTTCGCGGGATTCCGACTCCGTTGGCTCAATCATGAGCGCTCCGGGAACGATTAGCGGAAACGCAGTGGTGTAGGGGTGGAAGCCGTAGTCGATGAGGCGTTTGGCAATGTCCATGGTATTTACGCCGTTTTTCTTTTGAAGCGCGTCGCTGAAAACGACTTCGTGCATGGAGGGCAGGGAATACGGAAGATCGAAAGCGCCTTCGAGGTGCTTGCGAATGTAATTGGCGTTTAGCACGGCGTCTTCGGTGGCTTGGCGCACGCCGGGGCCGTACGCGAGGATGTACGCAAGGGCGCGAACCAGGACCCCGAAATTTCCGTTGAAAGCCTTTACTCTGCCGATGGAGTCTGGACGGACCTGTTCGAGGGCGAGGCGGCCATTTTCTTTTTCGACGAGAATCGGGACGGGGCGGAAGGGTTCAAGGATTTTTTTCATCGCGACAGGGCCGGCGCCGGGACCGCCGCCGCCGTGCGGTGTCGAAAAGGTCTTATGAAGATTGAGGTGCATGACGTCAACGCCGAGATCGCCGGGGCGGGTAATGCCGGTTAGGGCGTTCATATTGGCGCCGTCCATGTAGAGAAGAGCGCCTTTGGCATGCAGGATTTCGGCGATTTCCGGGATGCGCTCTTCAAAAATGCCGAGGGTGGAGGGGTTGGTGATCATCAGCGCGGCGACGTCCGGGGTGACGAGGTCGCGCAACTTAGCGACGTCGATCTGTCCGTGCGATTCGGACTTAATGTTTTCGACTTCGTAACCGGCGATAACGGCGGTGGCGGGATTGGTGCCGTGGGCAGAGTCTGGAATTAGAACTTTCTTGCGCGGGTTGCCGTTTTTCTCGTGATAGGCGCGGATGAGGAGGAGTCCCGTCAATTCACCCTGAGCGCCGGCTGCGGGCTGCAAAGTAACGGAGTCCATGCCGGTGATTTCGAGGAGACACTGTTCGAGGAGGCGCAGAATTTTAAAGCAGCCCTGCGAAAGTTCCTGCGGCTGGTAAGGATGTTCGGTGGCGATGCCGTCGAGGCGGGCGACAAATTCGTTGACGCGCGGATTGTATTTCATGGTACAGGAGCCGAGCGGATACATGCCGAGATCGATGGCGTAGTTCCAAGTGGAGAGGCGCGTGAAGTGGCGAATGACTTCAATTTCGCTGACTTCGGGGAAGCCTTCGATACCTTCGCCGCGGTGAGCGGCGCCTAAAGCTTTGGAGGGATTGGCAGGCGGGACGTCGAGTGGAGGGAGTTCGAAGGCGCGCTTGCCGGGCGAGGATTTTTCGAAGATCAGGCCTTCGTTCTGGTTCGGATGGTGACTGGCTTTCTTGATTTTGTCGGTCATCTCTTTACTTTGCGAAGAGGGACATGATGTATCGCGCCCCTACGGAATCTCCTTAGACGGGTTGTTCCAGGGCTTTGCGCAAGGCGACGCCAAAGCGTTCGATCTCGGCCCGAGGCGTTGTTTCCGTGACGCAGACT
>Ga0070708_100000341_pt1 | contig 35146 bp, 29 predicted proteins | sample KBSK5503metaG_FD_65469 | JGI IMG/M metagenome (GOLD analysis project Ga0070708, IMG submission 65469) | Corn, switchgrass and miscanthus rhizosphere microbial communities from Kellogg Biological Station, Michigan, USA - KBS K5-50-3 metaG | ecosystem: Host-associated > Plants > Roots >... | reverse complement strand
GGGGGGGCGGCGGTGCTGGGTGCGATGCTCGCCGTCGGCAAGCTGAAGCCGAAAGTCGCCGTCACGGGATTGATCTGCACGGCGGAGAACATGCCCGGCGGGACCGCGCTCAAACCCGGTGACGTGATCGCGATGAAGGGCGGCAAGACGGTCGAGATCGGTAACACCGACGCCGAAGGTCGCCTCGTGATGGCCGACGGGATCACGCACGCCGTCGAGAACAAGGCCGACGTCGTCGTCGACATCGCGACGCTCACCGGCGCTTGCATGATCGCCCTCGGGGATCGCGCGTTCGGGGTGATGGGCAACGATCAAGCCAGCATCGATCAGATTCTGCGCGCGGCCGACGAGGCGGGCGAGCGAGGATGGCAGCTCCCGCTGATCGACGAGTATCGGCGCAAGCTCGACTCCGACATCGCCGACATCCGCAACATCGGCGACCGCTACGGCGGAGCGATCACGGCCGGGCTGTTCTTGAAAGAGTTCGTCGGCGACACGGCGTGGGTACACATCGACATCGCCGGGCCCGTGCGGAGCACCGTCGACGAGTTCGACACCCCCAAGGGCGCGACCGGCGCCGGCGTTCGGACGCTGGTGCGCTGGATCGAGTCGCAGTAAGAGCTCAGACCGCGACCATCACGTCCTCGCCGTCGACGCGGACGGCGAACGCCTCCAACCCGACGTCGGGATCGAAAACGTTCCGTCCGGTCGTGACGTCGTACTGGAACCCGTGCCACGGACAGGTCACGACGCTTCCTTCGAGGTCGCCTTCACCCACAGGGCCCCCGCGGTGCAAGCAGGTGTTGTCGAGCGCATAGAACGATCCGTCGACGTTGAAGAGCGCGATCGCGCGGCCGCGCGCATCGACCACTCTGCCGGTCCCCGGTGGCACGTCGGCGGTGGCCGCTACCCGCACGAACGCCGGGGGATTAGCTTCGACCAAGGAACCTCTTCCGGTCGACGACGGCCCGGCGGTGCCGGGCCCGGGCGACGACTTTCTCGCCCTCCCGCGCCTCGCACACGAACTCGATCGTTCGCCCGTCGACTCCCGCCACTTCGGCCGTCGCCGCCACCTCCGCGCCGACCCTCGACGGGGCGAGGTGGGTGAGCTCGGCCCATATGCCCACGCTCGTCTCCGCTTCGGCCAGCGCCGGAGCCATCGCGGCGCAGGCCGCCTGCTCCATCAGTGCAAGGATCGCCGGCGTGCCGAGCACCGGGACGTCGCCCGAGCCGAGCGCGCGCGCGGTTGCGTCTTCGGTCACGATGCGACGCGCCTCGCCTCGGAGGCCGGGAGACACGAGCGTGCGATCCACCGAGACTATGATGGCCCGCGCGCGAACGCGCGTCGAACCCATGGACGGTCCTTCGGGAGTGATGGCGCTCGTCCTCGCCGAGTCGGCGGTGGGCGGGCTCTTCGTGTTGTGGGTGACGCCGACCTGGGGCGTGCTGCGTAGCGGCTTCTTCAAGCTCACGGGCGCGGTGCTGACCGCGTGCGCGTTGCTCGCGTGGCTCGCCGGAAGCGGGCCGCTCGGAGGATCGGGCGCGTCGGGAGAGCGCGGTGCGGCTTACTGGCTTCTCGCCGCGCTCGCCGCGTTGACCGTTCTGTGGCAGCTGCTGACCTGGCTCCGTGCGCCGTCCGCCGGACGCATCGTGGGGATCGCAGCCTTTCCGGTCGGGGTCGGGGCGCTGGTCGCGCTGGCCACACTGCCGGCCGCGGCACACTCCGCCGCCGTCGGGATCATCCAGCTCCTGGCGGGCGCGCTGTTCCTCGGCTCGGTCGTGGACGGGCTCCTGCTCGGACACTGGTACCTCGTCGACCGGAGAGCTTCGCGCGAGCCGCTGCGCCGCATGGGCGTGCTCCTGTTCAGTGGAAGCATCGCCGCGATCGCCGCCACGATCATCGGTGGGGGCGGCGGCGGGAGCACGAACCCGAACTTCTCGCCGTTGCTCGGTGCGGGGACGCTGACGGTCGCTCTCTCGGTCGGGCTCGCCGCGCTCTGCGTGATGATCGCGTTCTTCATCCGCGCGCTCGTTCGAGAGGACTCGATCCAGGCAGCGACGGGATTCTTCTACCTCGCGGTGATCATGGCCTTCGCGGCGGAGTTCGCGGCGAAGGTCCGCTTCTATTGACCCTTCGCCTTCTGCCGCTCCTCTTTGCGTTTGCGCCTTGTCGCCGGCAAGAGGCCGCGCCGCTGGAGGAGCCGGTCGATGATCGCGCCGAGCACGGCGCAGATGAGGAAGATCCAAATCAGCCGGAACTTCGTCGAGAAAAAGACGAAGTGGATGTTCACCTCCGTCGAGTTCTGCCCGATGAAGACGCCGAAGAGGACGGCGAGGGTCCCGCCGAGGATCCAGCGGACGTCGGCCTGGGTGATCCGCCGGCCGCTGGGGGTTTCCTGAGGCTCGGGTTCCATATCCCCTAATTCTCGCACGTCTCAGCGGTCTCTCATGTCATCGGCCTACACTCCCGGCGATGAACGAGACGACCGAACCCAACGACTGGCGCTCGGCGGGGGAGACGCAGCAGATCCCCCTCGGGCCTCCACCGGCCCCGTGGAGTCCTCCGCCGGTGCCGTGGAGCGCGCCGCAGCAGACCGATCCCGGCTCCGTCCCCCCGGAGACCGAGGACCCGTGGAAGCCGCCTCCGTCCCTGCCCTCCAACGCCGCTCCCCCCCGAGGGCGGGGACGAGGTTTCATGGCGGTCCTGCTCGCCGCGCTCCTCGGCGCCGGCATCGGCACGGGAGCCACCTTCGTCGCGCTCGATCGCAACAAGAGGATCGCGCTGGATTCGAACGCGCCGGTGATCAACGTCACCGGCGGTTCGGCCGATCCAGTTGCGGCCGTGGCGAAGGCCGTGCAGCCGAGCATCGTGCGCATCGACGTGAGCGAGCAAGGCGGTCTCGGCACGGGCACCGGCTCGGGCGTGATCTACCGGTCGGACGGTTACATCATCACGAACAACCACGTCGTCGAAGGCGCGAGCGACATCCAGGTCACGTTCGCAGACGGAGAGCAGCTGTCGGCGCGCCTCGTCGGCACCGCTGCACCGACGGCCGACATCGCCGTCGTGAAGGTCGACGCGACCGGACTGCCGGCTGCGCGCCTCGGATCCACGCACACGATCGAGGTCGGCGATCTCGCCGTCGCGATGGGCTCTCCGTTCGGGCTTCAAGGAACCGTCACCGCCGGGGTCGTGAGCGCGCTGCACCGCAACATCACGCTGGGGCCCGGCGAGCGGTTCGCCGACGCGATCCAGACCGACGCACCGATCAACCCCGGCAACTCCGGTGGTGCGCTGGCGACCGCGAAGGGCGAGGTCATCGGCATCAACACGGCGATCGTCGGCGGCTCAGGCGGGAACGTCGGCGTCGGGTTCGCCATCCCCATCGAGATCGCCAAGCGCGTCGCGGACCAGATCATCTCGAGCGGGCATGCGTCGCTCGCCTTCATCGGGATATCCGGCCAAAACCTGCCCTCCGAGCGAGGCGCCCTGGTCCAGGAGGTCGTCTCCGGCGGTCCGGCCGGCAGCGCGGGCCTGAAGCCCGGCGATATCATCGTGGGGCTGGGTGGAGCGAAGATCGGCTCGATGGATGAGTTGATCGCGACGCTCATCCAGCACCAGGTAGGTGAAACGGTTGAGGTCGTCTACCTGCGGAACGGCCAGCGTCACACGGCGCAGGTAAAGCTCGCGGCCCGGCCGGAAGGCTCGTAGGTTCCGGTGACCCCGCGGGTGAAGCCTGCGGGGAGGTCGTGAGTGTTCAACGTCGGCTGGGGCGAGATGCTTGTTGTGATGGTCGTCGTCCTGCTCGTGTTCGGCCCGAACCGCCTCCCCGAGATCGCGCGCACCATGGGGAAGTTCATCCGGAACTTCCAGGACGAGACATCGCGGGCTCTGGACGATCTCAAACAAGGGATCGAGCCGCAGACAACCGGCGTCTTCGACCACCCCGACGCTGAAGCCGTCACCCAGGAAGCCAGCGAGATGGTTCCTTTCACGTCACCGGCCGCGATGGCCGCCATGCCGGCGAAGGCTCGAGCAACTCCCCGCCGCAAGACCCCGACCCGCGGCGCCACGACGCGGCGCAAGCCCGCAACGAAAGCGCGCACAAAGGCAGCCACGCGATCAAATCCCGCCGCGACGAAGCCCGGCGGGAAGAGTCCCGCCGGGAAGAGCGCTCCCAAAAGGAAGAAGAGATGACCCGACGCGGCGAGGGGGAGCGCGCGTGGCGCGGAAGCGTCGTCCCGGGCTGATCCGTCCCATCGTCCGTCTCGGCGCAGCGGCCGCGCTGGGCTACGCAACGCGCACCAAGATCCACGATGCCGACGAGCGCGCCAGGTCGATCGTCGCCGGCCGTCGAACCGAACTGTTCGACCGCACGCTCCCCGTTCTCACCGATCTCGGGTCGATGTACGCGGCCGGAGGGGCCGCCGCTGCGTTGTTCATCGGCGGCAAGCGCAGACTCGCCCGCGACGTCATTGGGGCCTCGGCCGTCGCTTGGGCGATCGCTCAGGGCGCGAAGCGTCTCTTCGGCCGCCCGCGTCCCTACGAGGCGGACGAGGTCGAGCTGCTCGTGCGCCGGCCGGCGGGGGAGTCCTACCCGAGCGGCCATCCCGCAGTCGCGGCGGCCTTGGTCGAAGTGATCGCGCCGCAGGTGAGGTCGTTCGTGCGGCCGCCGCTCGAGCGGCTGCCTCGATTCGTGGGCTTCAGCCGCGTCTACGTCGGCGCGCACTACCCGAGCGACGTCGCGGGTGGGTTGTTGATCGGCCGGGCGGTCGGAGAACTCTGGCGGCGCTTCTCGCCTTAGTGGTTGTGCCCGGCGGCCTGTTGCGGGCCGGCGAAGAGCGGCAAGCGTTTTCCGACCATCGACGGCGCGAACTTCGCCAGCTTCTTCGACACCGCGATGAGCGCCGCGCCCGCCGGCGAATCGGGCTCGGAAATCAGGATCGGCACGCCCCCATCGGCGCCCTTGCGCAGCGTCTCCTGCAAGGGGATCTTGCCGAGCACCTCGGTGTCGAGCGTCTGCGCGAGTAGCTCGCCGCCGCCTTCGCCGAAGATGTGATGCTCGGCGTCACAGGCGGGACACACGAAGAAGCTCATGTTCTCGACGACGCCGATGACGCGCAGGTTGACCTGCTCGGTCATCCGGCCGGCGCGCGCGGCGACGCTCTGCGCCACTTCCTGCGGGGTCGTGACGACGATCATGTCGGCGCCGGGGAGGAACTGCGCGATCGAGATGGACACGTCGCCGGTTCCCGGCGGCAGGTCGGCGAGCACGAAGTCGAGGTCCCCCCAGTACACGTCGGCGAGAAACTGTTGGATCGCTTTGTGGAGCATCGGCCCGCGCCAGATGACCGGCGTGTCGTCCGGGACGAAGAAGCCCATCGAAATGACCTTCACGCCGTGCGCCTCGAGCGGGAGCATCATGCCGTTGAACGCGGTCGGGCGGCCGGACACGCCGAGCATCCGAGGGATCGAGAACCCCCAGACGTCGCAGTCGACGACCCCCACCTTGAATCCCTGCTGTGCCAGTCCTACCGCGAGATTCGCGGTGATCGAGGACTTTCCGACGCCGCCCTTGCCCGAGGCGACCAGGATCGCCCGCGTCTTCTGGTCCTCTCCCCAAAAGGCGATCGGGCGGTGTTGTCCTTGTGGCTGCCCGGCACGGAGCCGGGTGACCATCCCTTGGCGTTGGTCCTCGGTCATGACTCCGAGCTGGACCTCGACGGCGCGCACGCCTTCGAGCGGGGCGACGGCGCCGGTGACGTCCCGGGTGATCCGGTCTTTCATCGGACAGCCGGGGACGGTGAGGAGCACGGTGACGGTGACCGTCCCGTCGGCGATCGCGACGGCTTGAACCATGTCCAGCTCGGTGATCGGCTTGCCGATCTCGGGATCGAGAACGTGTGAAAGGGCTTCGAGGACTTGTGCTTCGGTCGGCATTCGATTCCTCTCGGGTGGGTTCATCTCAGGCTAGCACGGCGCCACGAGCAGGGTTTTCTCGTTCATCGGGAACCCCGAGCGGCGCTTCACGCTCGAGCGCATAATGAAAGAGCGAACCTCGGTGCCCCCGGGGGCGGCAGAACCAAGCCGACCAGCTCCCCCACCGTCTCCCGGGGGCGCTCCTACGCCCGGCACGATCTCATAAACATTCCGCATAGCCCGCCCGAGTCTTCGTAGGATTGGGAGGCGATGACGCGCTCCTTCGCAACCGGGCCGATCACGGGCATCGGCCTGGCGGGCGGCCGGGGCGAGCGCGCTCGAACGCTGACCGTCAAAGCGCCCGGCTACCTGCGATCGAAAGCGGCGATGAGCTTTCTCGGGCGACGCCTCGTGCGGTGGATACTCGAGATCCTCTCCGAGCAAGGGTTGAGCGAGTACTTCATCGTCGCCCACGGCAAGGAGAACCGGTACCAGATCAAGATGTTGATCGAACACGGCGAGCCGCTCGGCGTGAAGGTTCGTTACTCGCGAGTGAAGTTCGACGCCTTGAACACCGGCAGCGCCGACGCGACGCTCCGCAACGCGGCGTACTGGGATATCCGCGGGACGGCGCTGGTGTTCCCGACCGACTCGATCATCGACTTCGATCTCGCTTCGATGGCCGAAGCGCATGCCCGATCGAGCGCGCTCGTCACGATCGGCGCCATGGTCCGGCCTCCGATGGAGGTCGCCGGCAAGTACGGCGTGATGCTCTCAGATCCCGACTGGCGGGTGCAGGAGTTCGTCGAGAAGCCCTCGCTCGGCGAGATCCGCGAAGCGTTTCCGGCTCCATCCGAGGAGCACTTCGACCGGCTCCCGCTCCTGACCAACGCGGGGTTCTACCTGATCGACATGGAGCGGCTCCGCGAGATCGCCGAGCATGCGGATGTCCAGGCGATGGCCGAGGAACGGCTCGACTTCGGGCTCGACCTGCTGCCGTGGCTCGTCGGCAAAGGCGAAGGAATCTTCGCGCATCCAGTCGACCGTATCGGCGACCTCGGCAACGTCCCCGACTACATCGAATCGATGGTCGACGCGTTGCGGGGGCGATTCCGCTCCGTCACGCGGTTGCTCGGCGACCCGTTGGACGGCCGGCGGTTCGTGTGGATCGAGCCCGAGTCGCTCGAGATGCCCGACGCGCACGACCACACGACGCTCGCTGAGAAGATCAAGAGCGGCCGGGTCGAGATCGGGCCCGGCGTGCGGATAGGAAAGTATTCCGAGATCCGGACCGGCGCCCACCTCGAAGACTGCAACATCGACGACGGCTGCGAGATCCACGAAGGAGCGACCGTGGTCCGCTCCGCGATCCGCGACGGAGCCGCGATCGGCCGAGGAGCCCGGGTCGTCGACTCATACGTGGGATCCATGGCCGAGGTGCGATCGAACGACGAGCGGCCGACGGTGGTCGAGGATTACGTCGCTCTCGGCGACGAAGTGATCCTGCAGCCGGGTGTCTATCTGACCGACAACGTGTCGCTGTATCCGCGCGTGCGAGTTCCCTCTGGGGCTCGAATCCCTTCCGGCGTCGAGCTGCGGTCGGCTGAGGACGTGATGAAGTACCTGTAGGCGCTTCAGCTCCGCCGGGGTTGCCGCGCTTTCAGGAACGCCAGGGGCCGCGAATTAGGTGCGGGGTTCCCAGGAGAAGAAGCGGGCGGAGAGCAGGACCCCGGCGACGCACCACGCGCCCATCACGAGCAGATCGGAGGCGACGAACCCCGTGCCGGTCGGGCACGGGCTGTAGGCGGTCAGCAGGCCGTGTGAGAAATGCTTTACCGGGAAGATGTTTGAAAACGTCGCGAGGTACTTCGGGGCTTTGTCGAGTGGGATGAATACATCGGAGATGAAGAGCAATGGCAAGATCGTCGCGTTCACCACGGCGGGGGATGCGTCCGCGTTCGGGATGATGGCGGTGACGGCGAGTCCCAACGATGAGAAGCAGGCGGCGCCGACGGCGAGGGTGGCGATGAACGCCGGAAGCGTCTTGCCGGGCAGGTCGACGTTGTAGAACGCGCGGCCGAACAACACAACGATCACGACGAGGATGATCGCGATGATGATCGCGTGCACGATCCGTCCGAAGAGGTAGACCCAGCTCGGGAGCGGCGTTCCCCGCAGGCGTTTGAGGACGCCTTCGTCGCGGGTGAACGCCACCGTGATCGCGATGTTCGTGTAGCAGGCCGAGATGACGGCGAACGCGGTCACCGCCGGGATGTAGAAGTTCGAGACGCTGAACTTCCTCGCGCATCCGAAGCGCGCGGTCGTGTCGCTGCCGAAGATGAGGTTGAAGATCACGAGGAACATCAGCGGGAAGGCGAAGGTGAAGAAGGCCGCGGCCGGGTTCCGCCAGAACGCTTTGTTCTCGTAGCCGACCTGCCGGGCCGCGAGACGAAGGTCGCTCACGTGCTCGCCACCTGCTCGGCGCCGCGTGTGAGCTCGAGGTAGACATCCTCGAGAGAGGGACGCGTCACCTCGAGCGCCTCGAGCGTGATCCCGTGTTCGAGCGCCCATCCGGTGAGTTCGTGCAACGCGAGGGTTGCCTCTTCGGCGCGTATCTCTACCCCAGCGGCCGACTCACGCGCATTCGCCTCGATCGCGGCAGGGAGAGGAGGCGAGCCGGAGGGCACACGGAACCGGATCAACGTGACGCGTTCGCTCGTGCCGACGAGCGTCGACGGCGGCCCCTCCGCGACGATGCGACCCGCGGAGATGATGGCGACCCGATCTGCGAGGGCTTGCGCTTCGTCCATGTAGTGCGTCGTGAGCAGGATCGTCTTCCCTAGCGAAGCGAGGCTCTTCACCATCTCCCACGCGCCCCGCCTCGCCGCCGGGTCGAAGCCGGTGGTGGGCTCGTCGAGGAAGAGGAGGTCGGGGTCGCCGGCGAGGCCGATCCCTACGTCGAGGCGTCGTTGCTGACCGCCGGACAGGCGACGCACGCGCTCGTCGCGCTTCTCGGTGAGCCCGACGACGTTGAGCACTTCGTCGAGGGGCCGTGGATTCGGGTAAAAGCCTCGATACAGATTGATCGTCTCGGCGGCGGTCAGGTACTGGTTCAAGCCCGTCGACTGCAGAACGATCCCGATGCGCGCGCGGTGGGCGCGATCTGCGCGCGCCGGGTCGCGGCCGAGCACGGACACGTCGCCGGCCGAGCGCTCCCGATGACCCTCGAGGATCTCAACCGTCGTCGTCTTGCCCGCGCCGTTCGGGCCGAGAAGCGCGAACACCTCCCCCTCGGCCACCTCGAGGTCGATCCCTTGAACGGCCTCGAGCGCTCCGTAGCTCTTGCGTAGTCCTCGGACGTTGATCGCAGGGGCCGGCATCGGGCGGAGCATACCGATTGGGTAGGCTCTACGCGCCATGAAGGTCGGCCTCGCGCTCCCTCACTACGACTTCTCCTATCCGGACGGGCGTGCCGCGGACCTCGACGCTACGGTCGCGTTTGCACGACGGGCCGAGGAGCTCGGCTACGACTCGGTGTGGGTCTCCGACCACTTCTTCCTCGACCTTTCGCGTTACGGCGGTTCGCCCGAGCGGCACCGCTCGCTCGAGGCGCTGGCGACGCTCGCTTCGGTGGCGGTCGAGACCAAACGGGTGCGGCTCGGGACGCTCGTGCTGTGCGAAGCGTTCCGGCATCCTCCGGTGCTGGCGAAGATGGCCTCGACGCTCGACATCATCTCGGGCGGACGTCTCGAGCTCGGGGTTGGCGCCGGCTGGTACGAAACCGAATACTCCGCGTTCGGGTTCCGATTCCCGCCGACCGCGGAGCGGATCGCTCGTCTGCGCGAGACCGTCGACATCCTCGGCGGGATGCTTTCGACCGAGCGGTTCACCTACGAGGGCCGCTACTACCACGTCTCGGACGCGCCGAACGACCCGATGCCGGTCCAGAAGCCGCGGCCGCCGATCCTCGTCGGCGGGAAGGGCGGACCGAAGATCCTTCGGATCGTCGCCGAGGCGGCAGACGGCTGGAACACGGTGTGGCGGTGGACTCCGGAAGCGTACGCCGAGCGCGTCCGCGAGCTCGATCACGCGTGCGAACGCGCGAACCGTGATCCGTCGAGCGTCCGGCGTTCTCTCGGCCTCTACACCGTCGTCGGCTCCGACGCCCGGGACTTCGAAGATCGGTGGGCGCGCACGTGCGAACGGGCGCCGATCGACGCGTCCGGGTTCCGAGCTTCGGACTTCGCTCGCGACGCGCTCGCCGGAGCGAGCGCCGACATCGTGGCGAGGATCAAGGAGTTCGAGGCTCTCGGCGTCTCCGATCTCGTCTGCAGCTTCGGGCTGGTTCCGTTCAGCGTCTCCGAAGAGGAGCAGATCGAGCTGTTCGCACGCGAGGTTCTCCCGGCGGTGCGCTGATGGATCCCGGCGAAGCGGCGCTCCGCGTCTTGACCGAGTCCGGCGAGACGCTGCACTGGACGGTCGTCTGGGATCGCGCGCTGCGCGCCGGGTACATCGACCCGATGACCCACCCCGACGCGCGCGACGCACTTGTCCGATGGCTGTCCGACGCGGCGCGATCCGGCTCCATCGAAAAGACTTCAACCGGTACCTACCGAGCAAAGAGCGCGGGAGGAGCCGAGGGCTCGGGTTGATAGGATTTCGCGCCGCGGCCACGCCGGTCGCGCGCAGGCGCCCCGCTCGGAGCGCCGGGCTCGGACGAGGGAGCATCGTTGTTCGGGGGAGGGTGCAGGGTCATCGGCGCGGCCGTGCTCGCCGCGTGTCTCGTGGTTGTCACGACCGCCTGCCAGTTCACGATCACCTCGACGGTGCGGGTGAACCGAGACGGGTCGGGGCGATTCTCGCTCCGGTTCGTGGTCGACAAGGAACTCTCCGATCTCGCGCGCAACTCCGGCCAGGACACGTTTTCTTCGCTCTGCGACATCCGCCAAGAGCTGAGCCGGAAGGGGTGGACGGTGAATCGCTCAACCGAGGGAGGCGGCCTCGACGTCGCGGTGGAGAGGCCGTTCACCGGGCCGGGCGATCTCCAGACGGCGATCGACGATCTCGCGCGGTGCCTTTCCGTGGGCACGGGCCCAAACAACGCGTTCTTCCGCTTGAGCCTCGAACGCTCGTCGGATTTCCTGAAGACCGGCACGACCCTTCAAGGTTCCATCAACCTGACGTCCACCGTGTTGCTCGCGCAAACCAATATTTCCGACGACACGAAGCGCCAGCTCCAGACGTTCATCGCTCAAACAGGGAATCAATTCTTCAAGTTCACCCTGACGGCAGAGCTTGCGGGTCGCGTCTCGTCCACCGAGGGCGAGCCGTCGGAGGTGAAGGGCGGAACGGTCACCTGGTCGCCGCAGCTCGGGAAGACGCTCACCGTGCGAGCCTCCGCGTCGGCGTACAACCCGGCCGCGCTCGGGCTGATCGGCGTGCCGCTCGTGTTGCTCGTCGGTTTCGCTATCTGGTGGATCATCCGGCGGCGCGGCGCGGCCGTTCCCGGCGATAGCTTTCCGGAACCGCCGGCGCCCTAGCGCACCGGCTCGATCCCCATCGCGCGGAGCAGCTGCCGAACCCGGCGAGCGATCTCATCCCGGATCTCGATCACTTTCGGCAGCGGCGCGCCGGCCGGGTCGTCGATGCCCCAATCGTCTTCGGCGAGCACCGCGGGGCAGGATGGGTCGTCCATGCACCCCATCGTGATCACGTGGTCCGAGGAGTCGATCATCTCATCCGTCAGCATCTTCGGGCGCTGCGCGCCGATCTCGTAGCCGGCCGCGCGCATCGCCGCGACCACGTTGAGGTTGAGCGCCGCGACCGGCTCCGTGCCGGCACTCGTAGCGGCCGCCTTCCCCCCGGCGTAGACGTTGAACAGCGCCTCGGCGATCTGACTTCGCCCCGCGTTGTGAACGCACACGAAGAGCACGGTCGGAACGGTCATCCGAACCCAAAGAGTACCGCCGCGGGCGCGGCGCGCTCTACGAAGCGAGCGGATCGAGGAACGGTGTGAGCTGGACGATCTCGCAGTCCTTGCGCCAGCGGTCGGGCGCTTTGTCGCCGTCGGGGAGGTTCAGTCGGCGGCCGAGCAGCACCTCGCGCGCGATGCGGTCCCAGCTCGCGTCCTTCGGAAGGACGTGCGTCACGCAGGTCACCTCGCCCACCTTCGACTGGACGTCTTTCGACCGAACGATCAGGCGAACGTGCTTGGATCCGACGAGGCCCGGCACCTCCTGCTCGCCGGTGCCGGCCAGAACATAGATGCGGCCCTGGTCGTAGCCGAACCACACCGCGTTCGTACTCTCGGTGCCGTCGTCCTGCGGCACGACGACCCACGCGATCGTCGACTTCGACAGCGCCGCGTCGACCGGGCCCGGCACCACCGCACCGTGGGGCGGGTCGGACTGCACGACCTGGAACGGGATGTCCACGACGTGGTCGTCGTAGACGAAGTAGCGGACCTTGTACTCGCCGGGCCCGGGGAAGACGGTCTCGCGGAACTCGTCGACGACGTCCTGGATGAGCGACTCGCCGTCCAGTTCGTATTTGCGCTCGACGAGGTCCACGACGGCGCCTCCGGAATCGACGATCTCGCTCGCGTCCATGTAGACGCCGCCCGGCGCCGACAATCGCCGCCAGATCACGAACGGGAAGGCGGCGTTCCCTGCGGGTCCGAGGAACACGATGTCGCCTGCGTCCGGATCCGTCTGCGCGAGAACCGCGTCGGTCACGCGGAAATCGTGGATCGTCACCGAAGGCACGTTCCCCCCTTGGTCGCGCGGGATTATAGCGAGGGCCTCCCATGGGTGCGGTCGACCGAGGCGCCTCGATAGACTCCCGCCCGCATGCCGGTCCCCACGCGCAAGAAACCGCCGCCACGGCCGTTGGACATCCGCGATGTCCAGACGATCAAACACGACCGAGTGTTCATGCTCTGCGACCGGTACGGCGACATGCTCAAGGAGAACGAGGCCGCGCTCGGGCTCTACTTCCGGGACACGCGATTCTTGTCGCACTACGAGCTGCTCATCGACGGCATGCGGCCGACCTTCCTCCACGCCGAAGTCGATCGGAATTACTCGATGCTCATCGAGACGACGCTGCCCGTGGTCTCCGTCGACCCGAGCGGCGTCGAGACCGGTAAGAACATCTCGATCTCGCGCCACCGCTGGCTCGAGCACGGGATGCACGAGACCATAAGGATCCAGAACTTCGGCCTGGAGGCCCGCAAGGTACGGATCGAGCTGACCTTCGGCGCGGATTTCCTCGACCTCTTCGAGGTGCGCGGGTTCCGCCGCAAAGAGCGCGGCACGATGCTCGATCCTGTGTTCGACGAAGGGCAAGTCACCTTCGCGTACGAGGGCCTCGACGGGGTTCGGCGCGAGTTCGAGGTCGGCTTCGAGCCGCACCCGAAGCGCCTCTCTCACCGGCAGGCCACGTACCACCTCAAGCTTCGCCCCCAGTCGGCCACCTCGATCGAAGTAAGTTTCCTCCCCCGCGCCGGTGAGCACGAGCCGCTCCACGTTACCCACGCCGATCTCGAGCGCGACTACTCCACCTGGCGGAAGACGTGCACGCGCTTCCGCACCTCGAATCCCCAACTCCAGCAGTACCTGGATCGCGCGATCCTCGACCTGCGCATGATGCAGACCGACTTGGACGGCACGCCCGCGATCGACGCCGGCGTGCCGTGGTTCTCGACGCTGTTCGGTCGCGACGCGCTGATCACCGCGTACCAAGCGCTCGGCGTCCAGCCGGAGCTCGCCAAGGGCACGCTCTCAAAACTGGCCGAATACCAGGGGACGAAGGTCGACGAGTGGCGCGACGAGGAACCCGGCAAGATCCTCCACGAACTGCGCTGCGGCGAGCTCGCCGGAACCGGCGACATCCCGCACACGCCGTATTACGGATCGATCGACTCGACCCCGCTGTTCCTCCTCATCTACGGACGCGTGTGGATGTGGACCGCGGATCGCGGGTTCGCCGAGAAGCTCTGGCCGAACGTGGAACAGGCGCTCGCCTGGATCGACGACTACGGCGACGTCGACGGCGACGGGTACGTCGAGTACCAGCGCAAGTCGGAGAAGGGTCTCGACAACCAAGGATGGAAGGACTCGAGCGACGGCATCGTGCACGCCGACGGGACGATCCCCGACTCGCCGATCGCTCTCGTCGAGGTGCAAGGCTACGTGTACGACGCGTGGCGGCAGGTGGCGCGTGTTGCCGCGGTCCTGGGGCATGGCGACGTCGCCGCCGAGCTCGAGCACAAGGCCGAGGAGCTGAAGAAGAGGTTCAACCAAGACTTCTGGATGAACGACGCCGGCTACTACGCCGTCGCGCTCGACGGGAACAAGAAGCAGGTGGGCTCGATCACGTCGAACCCTGGGCACTGCTTGTGGTCGAGGATCATCGACCCGGCGCGCGCCGGCCGGGTCGTTCGGAAGTTGCTCGCGCCCGACATGTCGAGCGGTTGGGGCATCCGGACGCTTTCGGCGAAGAGTCCGGCGTACGACCCGATCGGATACCACACCGGCACGGTGTGGCCGCACGACAACTCGTTGATCGCGCACGGGATGAAGCTGATGGGCTTCGACGACGCGGCGAACAAGGTGATCGATCAGCTCGCGATGTGCGGCGGCTACTTCCCGGCGGGACGCTTCCCGGAATTGTTCTGCGGCTTCGCCCGTGACGACGTTCCCGTCCCCGTGGAATATCCCGTCGCGTGTCGCCCGCAAGCGTGGGCGACGGGCGCCACGCTACTGATGGTCCGTTCGTACGGCGGCATCTCGGCCGACGCGCCCAACGGCACGCTCGACATCGTCCGTCCGACACTGCCGTTCTGGCTCGCGCGTAACGACGTCATCGGTATGCGTGTCGGAGACGCGCGGGTCGATCTCGCGTTCAACGCGCACGAGGGCGCGACGGGGTGCCAGGTGCTCCGCAAGGACGGCGAACTCGACGTCCTGATCCGATTCTGAGCGCGCCCTACGAGCGGGAGACCATCGTCTTGCGGCGGCGGCCGTTGCCCGTCGACAGTTCGTGGATCGCGGTCGTCAGCCTGAGGATCTGACCGGACAACCGGAGCAGCTCCTCGTTCTGCCGCTCTTCCTGCTGCACCAGCTCCCACTGGTGATCCGCCAGCACCTGTCGTTTCGCGTCGGCCCGGTTCTGGCTGATCATCACGAACGTTGACAGGAAGATGGCCTCGAGCGACACGATCATGGTGAGCAATCCGAACGGATACTTGTCGAACTTGTGAAAAGCCAGCAGTCCGAGATTGATCGCTATCCAGACGGCGAACCAGACGATATGGACGTAGACGAACGGCATCGACCCGGAGAAGGAAGTGATGCGGTCGGCGAGCCGCGCCTGCGGGTCCCGCTGGCGCTCCTCGTCGAGTCGGCGCAGCGCCGGGTGCTTACCGACCGGGTCTCGGATGGAGCACACGCCGACCAGCTCGCCGCTCTCAACGACCGGCAGATGCCGGATCCCGCGCGCGGCCATCATCCGTGCGGCTTCTCCGACCTCGGTCGAGGGCTCGACGGTGACCAGGTCCCTCGACATCCAGTTCTTCACCTTCATGCGCTTCGGATCTTTCCCTTCCGCGACGAGCCTGACGAAGTCACGTTCGGTCACGATGCCGACCGGCAGGCCGCCTTCCTTCACGATCACCGAGGAGATCTGGTTTTCGCGGAGGACGTCTGCCGCCGCCGCAAGCGTGTCATCCTCTTGGACGAGCACGACGTCCCGCTGCATGATTTCCGCGACGCGCATCATCCACCCCCGCGTGGGTCCGGTGTCATGTCGGGCGAAGCCTAGCGTCGTGCCGGCGAGCCGTGCCGCCCGTGTGGCGGCTACGACATCCCCATACACGCCGACAGGACTTGAGATTATCTCCAGCTCGACACGTTCATGTGTCGAAGTCGCATCGTGCACGTGCCCGGATCGACACAAGAACCGGTGGGAGTAAGCGGAGGGAGCGCCCCAGGGGTGCTCAGCAACTTCCGGGGCAGCGCACTAGCGGTCGACCCGGACGCGTCGTCCTTCGAGCACCCCGCGATCGGCGAGGAACTCGAGCAGCCCGGCCGTGAGATGCAGGTCGGTCAGTTCCGCAACCGGAACCCAGCGGGCATCGGATACGTCGTCCCCGGCAGTCGCAGCGGTCGCTGCGGTCGACCGGGCGGTGCACACGTAATCAAGGATCACGTAATGGAACGCGATGTCTCCGTCGTCCTCGCGCACGACCCGCTCGGCGACCCCGATGAGTCCATCGACGTCGACGTCGATTCCGGTCTCCTCGCGCACCTCGCGCACGATCGCTTCGCGGAGGGACTCGCCGAGCTCGACGCGGCCACCGGGAAGCGACCACTGACCTTTCGCCGGCTCCCGGTCGCGCTTCACGAGCAGGATCGCGCCCTTGTCCATCACGATCGCGCCGACTGCCACGGCAGGTCCGGTTGTCACCTGCGCGAGCCTATCACCGCCCCTATGATGCGGCGTCATGACGATCGAGTGGGTGTTCCTCGACGTAGGTGGCATCTTGTTCAGCGACGCGTCCTACTTCACGTCGCTGTTCGAGGCGATCGCGGAGGTCGCGCCGGCAGCGTCGCGCGCCGCCTTCGATTCGAAGTTCGACGCGCTGCGCGCCGCCCAGTCCGAGCCGTTCACCGACGCTCTGGTCGCGGAGTTCGTCGCCGACCCGACGCTCCATGAGCGCGTCCGCGACGACGCCGACGAGCGCTGGGAGGAACGCGGCTACGTGCCGGAAGAGGTCTACCCGGAGGTGCCCGACGCCCTGCGAACGCTCGCGAGCCGCTACCGGATCGCGTGTATCACGAACCACTTCTCGTGGGTGCGCGACCGTGCGCGCGTAGCGGGGTTCGACGATTTCGTGAGTGTGTGGGCGATCTCGACCGAGCTGCGGGTCGAGAAACCCAATCCGGCGATCTTCAAGCGCGCGCTCAGCGAAGCAGATGTCCCGGGGACCCTCGTCGCGATGGTTGGGGACCGTCTCGACCGCGACATCGCCCCCGCGAAAGAGCTCGGGATGCGAACGGTGTGGCTTCTTCGGAACGAGGCTCCCGACGCGCCGACGCCCGAGCAGCTCGCCGTGCCCGACGCCGTGGTACAGAGCCTGGCGGAGGTTCCGGCGATCCTAGAGACCTGGTAGGGCGTCAGCCGCGGGCGGAATCGCGCTTCACGTTGCGCTTGCGCTCGGCCAGCGCGCGGAAGATCTCGTTGGCGACCGACGGCATGCCGTTCATCAGCGAGGCGAACCCTTTGGCGTCGAAGACGAAGAGCCACATGCGAGAGTCCGCCGTCACCGTTGCCGTGCGCGGTCCCTGCTCGAGCAGCGCGATCTCACCGAAATAGGAGCCGGGCCCGAGGCCGACGAGCCGCTTGCCGCCGCGCGTCACGGTGGCGGTCCCTTTCGCGATGACGAAGAACGTGCTGCCCGGCTGCCCTTCGACCGTCAGCTGCTCGCCGGCGTCGACGTGCAGCTCGTCGGCGAGCGACGCGACGCGGGACATCTCGACCTCGCTCGATTTGGCGAAGAGGGGAGAGGTTCGCAGCCAGCTCCGGACGGTCTCGGTCCGGGGCGGCATGCCGCGGCCACCCCCGCCGCCGTTCCCAGGGGGACGCCGTCCCCACGCCGAGACCATGAGTTGCGGCGCGACGGCGACGTCCGGGTCGGCGAGTGAGGCGACGGCTGCATCCAACTCGGCCTCTTTGATGAGTGAGGCACGGAGCAGATCCTCGCGGAACCGTTCGATCGTCCGGATGCCCGAGGCCGCCGCGGGCGAGCCTCCCCACGTCAGGGTTCCTCCGATCTCTGCTCCGACGTCGACGAGGCCCTGCGCGATCAGGGCACCCGGAAGTCGCCTGCCGGAGTCTTCGTCGTAGCCGGCCTCACGCATGATATGGAGGATGGCCCGGTACACGCGCGCCATTGTTTTCCCGGAGCCTTCGGGGTGAGCCACCATGCTCTCCCGCTCGGCGAGAATCGCCGTCCAGTCGGAGTCCTCCAGCAGGATCCAGCCGCCGGGCTTCAGCGCGGCCGCAAGCCTTTTGATCGTGTGATCCGGGTCGGGTAGGTGCTCGATGATGGCGCGACCGTGGATGAGGTCGAACTCTTCTTCGGGCAAGTCGTCGGTGCTCAGGTTGTGGCGACGGACGTCGAGGTTGGGCTCGTTCAATACCTCGAGGAACCTGGTGTCGATGTCGGTGGCGACGACCGTCCCGGAACTGCCGACCCGATCGCAGAGCCATCGCGCTATCGACCCTGCGCCGGCCGCGATCTCGAGACAACGCCAGCCCTGTGCTACGCCGATCGTCTCGAGATAACGGATCGTGCCGGGGTCGTAGTGCGCCTCGAAGCCGGCGAGCCGCCCGCGCTCCTGCTCCCAAGAATTGTCGAAGACGTAGCCGGTCATCGAGCCCCCTCACCACGCACCCGGCGCAATTCTGTACAGAGGAGCCGGAGGAACGCCAGCGAGCGAGCGATCAGGCGCTCCAAGCGACACGATGCAAGTCGTGTCGCCCGGTCAATCCTTTCAACTCCGCCTCGCGAAGCTCGTCGGTCCGGATCTCCCCCGCGTGCTCGCGAACGGAGTCCGACACAAGGATCTCGCCCCCACGCGCCTCCGCAGCGATCCGGGCCGCAAGGATGACGGTCTTGCCGAAGAAGTCCTCGCCTTCGCGGATCGCTTGGCCGGAGTGCACGCCGACGCGCACCCGGATCGGCTCGTCGGGGTTGGTCTTGTTGTGATCGGCGAAGGCGCGCTGGACCGCTGTCGCGCAAGCGACGGCGGCAGCCGGGGTCGGGAACGCGAGCATGAACCCGTCGCCGAGCGACTTCACTTCGGTGCCGCCATGCGCCACGACATGCTCACGGACGATTTCGTTGTGACGGTGCAGGATCGCGATCCAGCGCTCGTCGCCCAAGCGCTCGGCCATCTCGGACGAGCTCTCGATATCGGAGAACACGATCGCGACCGTTCCGTCCGCCGAGGCGTGGGATCGGATGTCAGGCCGTTCATCGCGGACCGCCGAGCAGACCGCGTCGATGGAGGTGTTCATGCTCGTCGGATCGACGCCCTGCGCGCGCAGGCGGTCGGCGAGGATCCGTTCGATGAAGATCGATCCGGACCCGTGTCGCCGATGTATGTCGAGCGCCTCTCCAAGCTTCTCGGTTGCGCGCCCGTTGTCGCCTGCCTCCAACAGCGCGCGTCCCCAGTCGTGGAGCGTGTCGGCTTCGTCCCAGACGCGCCGGTAGCGGCGGAAGATCTCGACCGCGTCGGTGAAGCGTTCGTCGGATTCCGCCTGCCGTCCCGCGGTGGCGGCAACGACGCCCTGCGCCCGGCGAACGACTCCCTCCGTTGCTCGCCAGTCCTCGCCGTTCGCGAGGATCTCGCGACAGCGCTCGAGTTGGGCGTTGGCTTCAGGGACGCGGCCGCTCGCGACGAGGACGCTCGCGAGGACGGAGCGGTCGACCACCTCGATCCCGAGCCAGCCCCCTTCAGACGAGGCCGCAACCATCTTGGTCAGCATGGTGAGCGCTCTTTCGAGCTCGCCCCGTTGACGATAGATCTCGACGAGCCAAAACGAGGTACCGGACATCAAGGCGTTATCGCCGCGTCGCAGCGCGGCGGCATTCCGGGAGGAAAACGCCTGCTCCGCCCGGTCCCAGTCGCCCTCCCGGAAGGCGAGGACGGCACCGACGAAGTACGTCTCGGGCAGGTCCTCGGGTGGGATCGCCCGTGCCGCCTCGAGGTCGCCCATCCACACGCGCATCGCCGCGGCGCTTCCTTGGAGCGTGCGCCGCTGGTTCGGAGCCTGCGCGACCCGCGGAGTCGCGAGCTCGCGTTCGGACCAGGCGAGGGAAGCGATCGGGTCACCCATGACAACCTGCGTGAGTGCCGCCCCCGTCCACGCTGCGACGAAGGCGAAGAAGGTGTGGTCGAGGCGGTCGGCCAGCACCCACGCTTGCTCGAGCAATGCGTGTCCCTCGGCGATGCGGCCGGAGAATCCGATGTGCCATCCGAGGAGCGCGTACGCGTTCGCTCGGAGGGGATCGTTACCGATCTGCTCGGCGATCTCCATTCCGCGCCGGGCCGCGGCGATCCCGTCGGCGGTGTGTCCTTCGAAGAGGTCGGCCGTCGCGTACCCGAGGTAGAGGTACGCGAGGGCAGGACGGGGGCGCTCGTCGCCGATCACGGCCATCGCTTCGTCCAGACATCCGCGCGCCCGGGCCGTGTCCATCGTCTCCGGGAAGGTCGCCAGGACGAAGCCCAGGCGAACGTTGATGCGCGCGGTCCGCTCCGGCTGATCGAGCTCCTGGAAGAGGCGCCGCGCGCCCTCGAGGTAGGTGACGCTCTTCGGGAGGTCGATGCCGGTGACGTACATCACCGTGCCCAGCCGTTCGAGCACCTCGGCACGAGCCGCCGCTGGTGCGCCGTGCTCTTCCATCAGCTCGAGGGCGGCCTCCATGTGTGTCGCGGCCTCCTCCCACGCGAACACGACGGCGGCCGCCTGGGCAGCCAGCAACGAGAACTCGACCGCCTTGGACCAGTCGGCCGCCGCGCCGGCCAGCCGGTAGTGGGTAGCGATCGGTGCGACGTAGGTTGCGACGTTGTGCGCGTGCGTCGCCTCGATCGATTGCGCGGCTTTGAGGTGAAGGCGCTGCTTGCGAGGGAGCGACAGCTCGTCGTAGAGCGTCTGACGGACCAGGGCGTGGGTGAAGGCGTACGTCGGGCCGCCGCGCCCGGCCGCCTCGACGATCAGCTGGCGCTCGAGCGCCTCGTCGATCGCGCCGAGGAGCGTCTCATCGTCGAGCCCGCTCATCTTCGCGACCACCGCGAACTCGAACTCGCGTCCGATGACGGCTCCGTTCGACAGCGCGGCGTTGGCCGCTTCGGACAGCCGGGAAAGGCGTCGGCCGATCACCTCTTTGATTCCTTCGGGAATACCCAGGTCCTCGATCCGCGCCGCGCCGATCGCCCATTGATCGCCGCGACGGTAGAGGCCACCGGTTTCGATCAAGTGACGGACGATCTCCTCGATGAAGAACGGGTTACCCTCCGACTCGCGATGGATCGCCTCGACGAGCGGGAGCCCGCGCGGGCCGAGCTCGTGCTGCGCACCGGCCTCGAGCAGAGACGCGACCTCGCCGACGGACAGTCCGCGAAGCAGGATCCGCTCGAAGGCGTGCTCGCGGCGCAGCCCCGACAGGGCCTCCGACAGCGGGTGCCTGCGGTCGAGCTCGACGTCGCGGTACGTGCCCATGACGATGAGCCTGCTCTCAGGCACGCGCCGAGCGAGATGCTGCAGCAGCAACAGCGAGGGCTTGTCGGCCCAGTGAAGGTCGTCAAGCATCAGCACGATGGGATTCGAGCGTGACGCGTTCACGAGGAACGCCGTGACGCTCTCGAACAGGCGGTACCGCTCCTGCTCCGGCTCGATCTGCGACGCGGGCGGGAGGTCTGGGATGCGCTGACGGATCTCGGAGACGAGCTTCGCGACGTCGGACGCTCCGTCGCCGAGCTCCTCGCGCAGCGCGTCGGGGTCGTGCTCCATCACGTACGAGCGGATCGCTTGCACGAACGGGATGTAGGGAAGCGAGGCCTCGGTTTCGTAGCAACGGCCGAGCAGGACCTGCGCGCCGCGCAAGCGCGCGTAGACGCCCGCCTCGTCGGCGAGGCGAGTCTTCCCGATGCCGGGCTCGCCGACGATCATCCGCATCGCGCCGCGACCGCCGAACGCCGCATCCACCGCGGAACGGAGCGCCGCGAGCTCCTGTTCCCGCCCGACGAACCGGACCCATGCCGGTGTCGCGCCGAGGGCTCCCCGTGGGGTCGGCGTCTGAGGGGGGGCGCTGCTGTGACCGGATGCGCCGCCGCCGCAACTGCCTCGAGCCGCTCGCGCGCCACAGCCGCCGACGCGATGCGATCCTCGGGCGCCTTGGCGAGCAGGTCCATGACGAGCTGCTCGAGCACGGCCCCAACGTCGCTGTTGTGCCAGGAGGGCGAGATCGGCGGCGTGTTGATGTGCTGCGAGATCACCGCGACGACGTCGTCGCCGAGGAACGGCGGCCGGCCGCACAGCATCTCGTAGAGGACGCACCCGAGCGAGTAAACGTCCGCGCGCGCGTCGGGTTCCCGCCCGGTGGCTTGCTCGGGAGGCATGTAAGCGACGGTGCCGACCATCATGCCTTCCGAGGTCAGTCGCGATCGGTCGAGTGCGACGGCGAGCCCGAAGTCGCCGAGCAAAGCCGCCCCGCCCTCGCTCAGCCACACGTTGCCCGGCTTCAGGTCGCGGTGAACGACGCCCCGAGCGTGGGCATGCTCCAAAGCACCGGCGATCTCGGTCGCCAGCCGTACGGCTTCATCGACCGGCAGGCGACGCGCTTCCGTTCGGTCGAGCAGCTCGGCCAGCGAACCGCCGGCCATGAACTGACTCACGATCAGCGGCCTGTTCTCGTCGTCGGTGATGTCGTGGACGGTGACGATGTTCGGGTGGTCGCCGAGTCGCGCCATGGCTTTCGCCTCGCGCCGCACACGGGCCAGCCCGATCTCGTCCAGGCCTTCGGTCTTGACGACGGCAACCGCAACCTCGCGGTCGAGCTTGCAGTCGCGGGCGAGGAAGACCCGTTTGCGCGAGCCTTCGCCGAGGAAGCGGACGGCCTCGTAGCGGCCTTCGGCGAAGAAGACCGGTTCAGGAGATGGGCGTTCCGGCGCGCGGTCGTCGGTCAGGGTGGCGCCACACGCATCGCAGAACCGCGCTCCCGCGCGGTTCGCGCTACCGCAGGCCGGGCAGTCCGTCGAGATTCTCCCCGCTCGAAGTCAGCCGTTTGTACCACACCGCGGAGGGCGGGACTGTGGCTTCCCTCACAACGGCCCGGACGGGCTCGGAACCTACGCGTCAGTGGGTGGTCGTCGAGGAGAACTTGAAGTCGCGGATCTTGAGGGCCGGGGCTCGGCTCCCGCCGAAGAACATCTCGGTCGAGATCTCGGTCTCGCTCCCAACGGCCTCGACGTTCGCGAGCGCTTCGAGCGCGTTCTGCGTGTAGCGAAGGTTCTTGACGCCGTGCGCGATGCGGCCGTCTTCGATCAGGAACGTCCCATCCCGGGTCATGCCGGTCAGTACCGTCTCCTTCTCGTTCACGACGTTCGAGTAGTGGAAGCGAGTCACCAGCAGCCCTCGTTCGGTGGAAGCGATCATGTCGTCGACCGACGCCTCTCCGGTCGCCATACGGAGGTTGAGTGGCAGGGGACCATAGGGGTTCGGCGGCGGCAGAGCGTGGCCCGTCGATTCCGACCCCGCCTTCTTCGCCGTCGCGCGGTCCCACACCACTCCCGTTGCGACGCCGTGGTCGATCAAGACGACGCGGCGCGCGGACGTCCCTTCGAAGTCGAACGGGAGCCCGAGCGCGTCCGGCGCGGTCGCATCGTCGACGATCGTGATCACGTCGGCGGCCAGCTTCTCGCCGATCTTCCCCGCCATGAACGAGCGTCCTTCGTTGAACGACTTGCCGCCGAAGCCCAAGTAGCCGAGGAACTGCAGCAGCGTCGAAGTCGCCGACGGCTCGAGGATCACGGTATACGCGCCGGCGTCGATCGGTTGCGGGTCACGGCTCCGTTCGGCTTTGCCCACGGCGCGTGAGGCGAGCACGCGGGGGTCGAGATCGGAGAATCGTCGCTCGAGGCGCTCCACGTAGCCGCTCGAGTCCGCGGCGATCGCGAGAACCGAGATCCCCGCGCGCGTCGTCCGCCCGAACGCTTGAAGCCCCATCGTCGAGCAGACGAGCACTTCGTCGCCCACCGTCTCGACGTACCCGGCCCCCTCCATCCCGGCGGGGAACTCCCCAAGGGCGGTCGCGACCGCCGCCGCCCGATCGGCCGGCGGAGTATCCGCGGTGGCCTCATCGAACGTCGCCGCATGAGCGACGGGCGACGGGGGAGCGAGTCCTGGGAAGTCCGGATCGGGCGGCGCGACGCGCGCGATCGACAGCGCGTCCTCGGCCGCGCGCCGCACGGCGGAGGGGTCGAGCGAATGCGTGGATGCCACTCCGGTCTTGTTTCCGTCGGCGACGGCGAGGACGCGGAACTCGATGTCTTCGCGCCAGGTGTTCTGGTGGATGTGCGACGACGCGAATCGCGTCAAGCCGCCCCACGAATGGAACGCGAGCACCTGAACGCCGTCCGCGCTCGCTCCGAGCGCGGCTTGTGCCGTCTCCGCGAGACGCTCTTCGCCGACGGGGCCGCTCATGCTCAGCCGCGCACGCCCACGCGCACGCCGCGGAACCGCGCCGGCGCCGTTCCGTGCGCCACGCGCGCCGTCTGGCCGGGCTGACCCTTGCCGCAGTTCGGCGTTCCCCAAACGGCCCACTCGTCTTTAGAACCGATCGCGTCGCACGACGACCAGAAATCGACCGTCCTCCCCGCGTAGTTGGGGTTGCGGAGCATCTTGCGGCGCTTTCCTTTTCGGATCTCCCACGCGATCTCGCACCCGAACTGGAAGTTCACTCGCTTGTCGTCGATCGACCACGACTGGTTCGTCGACATAAACACGCCGTCGTCGGTCTCGGAGATCATCCGCTCGAGAGAGGAATCGCCGGGCTCGAGGTTGATGTTCGTCATGCGAATCAACGGGATGACATCCCACCCCGAAGCGCGCATCGTGCCGTTCGAGCGCGCCTCCCCCACCTCGGGGGCGGTTTCGCGCGAGGAAAGGAACTCGCGGAAGATGCCCTCGGTGATGATGTTCGATCGCCGGGCCTCGACGCCTTCGTCGTCGTATCCGAAGGAGCCGAGTGCTCCCGGAAGCGTCGCGTCTGCGGTGATGTTGATCAGATCTGATCCGTATCGGAGGTTCCCGCGATCCGGAGGCGCAAGGAACGACGTTCCGGCGTAGGCGGCCTCCATCCCGAGCACCCGGTCCAGCTCGATCGGATGGCCGATCGACTCGTGCACTTGGAGCGCGAGCTGCGGCGCGTCGAGGATGAGCGTCGTTTCCATCGTCGCGCATTCCGGCGCCTTGAGGAGGGCCACCGCTTCCTCCGCGATCCGCGGGCCTACCCCGACGAGGTCCATCGCGCGCACGTGCTCATAGCCTTTGCAGGCATAGTGCCCGCGGAACGAATTCGGGTACGAGCGCTGCTGGACCTCTTGCTCGCCGATCGCGAGCGCGCGAACCCCTGCGCCCGACTGCGTGATCGTCTGGTCGATGCGCGCCCCTTCGCTCGTCGCCAGGAACGACGTCCGTCGCCAGAAGTCCATGGACGCTTCCGCGATCCCGAGGCCCGGCACTTGCCGCATGCGGGCCGACGCGTCGAGCAGCGTCGCGATCTTGTCCTCGAGGGCCACGGCGAACGGGTCCTCCTCGATCCCGGTGGCCCACGTCGCTTCGCGTGCGGGCTCTTCCGCGAGCCGCACCGGAGCCGCCTTCGTCGCCCCGGACGAACGCGCCACCTCGACGGCGAGCGCGGCCGCGCGGTCGAGCTCGCCGAGACCCAGCCGCGCGGTTCCCGCGAACCCCCACGAACCGTCGACGATCACCCGGATGCCGATCCCAGCGGTCGATCCCCGGTCGACGCCTTGCAAGCGATCGTCCTGGACGTCGATCGCCTCCCACTCCTCTTGGAGGTAGCGAGCATCGGCGTAGGAGGCGCCCGCGGTGCGCGCAGCGTCGAGCGCGCGTTCGACCAGTTGCCTGATTTCGGAAGGGACCATCGCGAGTTCGAGAGCCTACACGCACCGTCGGTGCGGGCCAAGGGTTCGCGGCGGAACGCTCGAGTTCGGGTGCTAGTCTGTCGCTCGCGTTCCGGCGCCGGGAGGCATCCGTGGACTTCGATCTGAGCCCTGAACAGGAACTCGTCCGAAAGACCGCGCGCGATTTCGCCGAGCGGGAGATCGCCCCGGTGGCGATGTCCTACGACCGCGCCGAGGAGTTCCCGTGGCCGGTGCTCGAGAAGATGAAACCGCTCGGTTTCCTGGGTGCGTCGCTTCCCGAGGAGTACGGCGGCATGGGCCTGGATCCGGTCTCGTATTGCTTGGTGATCGAGGAGATCGCCCGCGCCGACTCTTCCATCCGCGGGATCTTGAGCGTGAATTGCTCGCTGGTCGGCACCTCGCTGGTGAAGTTCGGTACGGAGGAGCAGAAGAACACCTGGCTGCCGAGGATCGCGAGCGGCGAAGCGATCGGATGCTTCGCGCTCACCGAGCCCGGCGCGGGATCCGATCCGGGGTCGCTGCGGATGACCGCGGTACGCGACGGAGGAGACTTCATCCTGAACGGTTCGAAGATGTTCATCACGAACGGCACCGTCGCCGGCCTCGCGCTCACCTTCGCGAACGCCGCTCCGGAGAAGGGCGCGAAGGGCGTCACCGCGTTCCTCGTGCCGTGCGACGTGCCGGGGTTCGCGGCGACGGAGATCAAGGGGAAGCTCGGTCTCCGGGCCGCGTCGACGGCCGAGCTCTCCTACTCCGGCGTCCGCGTCCCCGCCTCGGCGGTGCTCGGCGAGATCGGCGGCGGCATGAAGATCGCACTCTCTTCGCTCGACGACGGCCGAGTGAGCCTCGCCGCCGGATGTGTCGGGATCGCGCAAGGGTGCCTCGACGCCTCGGTCGCTTACGCGAAGGAGCGCGAGCAGTTCGGCCGGCCGATCGCGGGGTTCCAGTTGATCCAGGAGATGCTGGCCGAGATGCTCGTCGACGTCGAGGGGGCTCGCCTGCTCGTCTGGCGCGCCGCGACGCTGAAAGAAAAAGGGGCGCGCAACACCGTCGAAGCGTCGATCGCCAAGTACGTTGCGAGCGAAGCCGCCGTGCGGTGCGCCAACCTCGCGATCCAGGTCCACGGCGGCTACGGCTACATCGACGAGTTCCCGGTGGGGAAGTACATGCGGGATGCCCGCGTGACCACCCTCTACGAGGGCACGAGTCAGGTTCAGAAGCTCCTGCTCGGCCGGCATTTGACCGGCGTGAACGCGTTCACGTCGTAGCGATGCGCGTCGACTTGCACGTCCATTCGAACAACTCCGACGGCGCGTTCCCGCCCGACGTCGTCGCTCGGCAAGCCCGTGACGCCGGGCTCGACGGGATCGCGCTGACCGACCACGACTCCACCGCCGGCTGCGACACCGCACGCGAAGCCGGGGAAGAGATCGGCTTACGCGTCATCCCGGGGAGCGAGATCTCCGCCGTCTACCAAGGCGGCTCGGTGCACATCCTCGGCTACTTCCTCGACACCTCCCACCCGCGACTGGTCGAAGAGCTCGAAACGATTCGCGACGACCGCGTCTGGCGCGCGAAGGGGATGATCGAGAAGTTGAACGGGCTCGGCGTGCCGGTGACATTCTCCCAGGTTCGCGCCATCGCCAAGGGCGAGAGCATCGTGCGCCCGCACGTCGCGCAAGCGATGGTCGACCTCGGCGTCATCGACAGCACGGTCGACGCGTTCACACCGGATTGGATCCTCGAGGGCGGACGCGCGTACGTAGAGAAGAAGGCCCTCACACCGGAGGCCGCGGTCACGTTGATCGGCGAAGCCGGCGGAGTCGCCGTGATCGCGCACCCGGTGTGGCACCCGAAGGAGCCGGCGGGGCAGGAGGAGCTCATCGATCTGCTCGTGCCGCTGGGGCTCGCCGGTATCGAGGTGGACCACCCAGACCACGATCCGCCGACCCGCGAACGCTTCCGTGCGCTCGCCGGCCGGAAAGGCTTGCTGGCGACGGGGTCGAGCGATTACCACGGCAACGACCACGGCGGACGTATCGGCGAGAATACGACCGCGCCGGAGGTGCTGGACGCGCTCGAGGAGCTGGCGCGTTCGCGAGCGGGGAGAAGCGCCTGATGCCGCGGACGAAAACGAAAGAAACAGAGATCGTCTCGACCAACCCGGCGACCGGAGAGGAGGTTGGTCGCGTCGGCGTCACACCGCCCTCGGACCTCGACGGCATCGTCGCCGGATCGGCGCGTGCCCAACGCCGGTGGGGCGCGATGCCGGCCAAGGAGCGCGCGTTCCTGATCGGCCGGGCCGCCGACTACGTCCGGTTCAACCACGCGCGGATCGCCGAGCTGATCACGAAGGAGAACGGCAAGACCCTCGTTGAGTCATACCTGATGGAGGTCGTGCCGGTCATCGACACGTTCCATTTCGTCGCCCGGAGCGGCCCTCGGATCCTCGCACCAGAGCGTGTCCCGAATCCGCAGCTGTTCCTGAAGCACAAGCGGCACACGCTCGAACGCTCGCCTATCGGCGTGATCGGCGTCATCTCGCCGTGGAACTATCCGTTCACGATCCCGGCCGGCGAGGTCGCGATCGCGCTGGCGTCAGGCAACGCAGTCATCTTGAAACCGGCGCCGCTGACTCCACTCACCGGCGAATGGATCAAAGAGGCGTTCGACGCCGCCGGGCTCCCGCCGGGGTTGCTGACCGTCGTGCACGGCGACGCCGAGATCGGCCGTGCGATGTGTGAGCACCCCGGGATAGGCAAGATCTTCTTCACCGGTTCGGTCGAGGTCGGCCAGAAGGTCGCGACCGTGTGCGGGCCGTTGCTCAAACCCTACGTTCTCGAGCTCGGTGGCAAGGACGCGGCGATCGTGTGCTCCGACGCCGACCTCGATCGCGCGGCTCGAGGAGTCCTCTGGGGCGGCGCGGCGAACGCCGGTCAAACCTGCGCCGGGATCGAACGCGTATACGTCTCGCGCGACGTGTGGGATCCGTTCGTCGACCGGATCTCCGCGCTGGCGGAGCGCGTAACGCCCGGCGACCCCATGGATCCGGCGACCCAGATCGGGCCGTTCGCCGACGCCGCGCAGTTCGACAAGGTGGACGCGCAGGTGACCGACGCGCTCGACCGCGGCGCGAAGCGGCTCACCGGCGGCCCGGCCGACGTTCCTTTGCCGGGGAAGTGGTACGCGCCGGCCGTCGTCACCGAGGTCGACCACTCGATGTCGCTGATGCAAGAGGAGACGTTCGGGCCGGTGATCCCGCTCATGCCCTTCGGCGACGAGCGGGAGGCGCTTGCGCTCGCGAACGACTCCGAATTCGGACTCGGCGCCTCGATCTGGAGCCGCGATCCGAGGCGCGCGACGCGCCTCGCCCGCTCACTGGATGCCGGGAGCGTGTGGATCAACGACCACATGTACTCCCACGCCGCGTGCCAGCTCCCGTGGGCCGGTGTGAAGCGCTCCGGGGTCGGAGTGACGCATTCCAAACAAGGCTTCCACGAGTGCTCGCGAACGAAGATGATCTCGGTCGACTCGGGCCGGATCCCCGTCGCGTGGTGGCACCCCTACGACGACCGGCTCCGAGCCGGTTTCACCGCGATGATCGACGCGCTGTACGCTCCGAGCTTCGCAGGCCGAGCGAAGGCGTTGGCCCGGCACCGTCCCGAGTGGCGCGGGCTGATCGAGCGGGTGCGGGAGATGGGTCGGGGGGCGTTGTAGATGGTGGCACCGACGTTGAACTTCATCCACGGTCCGGTCGCCGGCCGGCGCGTCGAGATGAACTCCGAGGAGCTGACGATCGGTCGCGCCTCGCAGAACGATCTCGTGCTCGAGGACCCGCTCGTGTCGCGTCTGCACGCGATCTTCATGCGTCGCGGAGACGTGATCTTGCTCGAAGATCTCGGTAGCCACAACGGCAGCTACGTCAACAACGAACGTCTCCATCAGATCAGACAGTTGCATCACGGCGACACGATCACGGTCGGCTCGAGCCGCGCGTTGTTCGAAGATCCCTCGCTCATCACCGAGGAGACCACCGTCGTTTCCGAGCCGACGGCGTTCGCAGCGCAGACGTTCACCCAGCGGCAACTCCAGGTGCTTCGTCTCCTCGCGCGGGGATTGTCGAACAAGCAGATCGCCGAGAGACTGTTCGTGAGTGAACGCACCGTGAAGGCGTACCTGTCGAGCATTTTCGAGAAGCTACAGGTCCAGAACAGATCGGGCGCGATCACCGCCGCCCTTCGTCTCGGACTCATCGACTTGCCCGAAGAGACAGGACCCGAGTCGTAGGGTCTTCCTGATCCCTCCGCCACGCCGTATCCGCTGGATACGGACACATCTCCGGGGCCGCGGTCCGTATATACCGGATGACGAGGTTTTTCCGGGCCCCAGATCCCCAATACACACAGGACTTGTCCCATACTCGTCCAAGTCACAGCAAGACGGGCGCATGCCGCGCCCGTCGCGTGGGCGGGTTTCCGAGGGGAGCAGAGGCAATGCGCGGATCCAAGAAGACGCTGCTGGTTCTGATCGCGATGTTCGCAGTCGTCCTGAGCGGCCTCGCGATCGTCGCGCATGCCGCGGGCACGATCGGCGGCTTCGAGATCGACGGGAACAAGGTCGACGATCCGGGCCCGGGCGTGGATTGGAATACGCCGAACCTCGGCGCGGTGTTCTTCAACGACCCGGCTCCGAACTCCGGGTGTCCCGCCGGAACCGACGACAACTTCCAGGGCGGGGGCTCGACCGAGCTTTCTCCGGGAACGTGGCAGTTCTCGTGCGGCAGCGTTCCTCAGAAGGACGACTTCTCTGAAGCGGGCATCTACACGAACGAAGTTTCAGGATCGCATTGGCTCTTCGTCTACTTCAACCGTGTCTCCGGCAGCGGCGAAGCGCATCTCAACTTCGAGTTCAACCGTTCCTCCGCGACGTTCGACAACGACAACAACCCTTCCACGCCGGAGATCCCCGTGCGGACGACCGGCGACCTGCTGATCACCCTCGACGCGACCAACGGCGGTTCGGTAACGAAGCCCGGCATCTTCACCTGGAACGGAACTCGGACGTCGGGTACGTGGAACAGCACAGGCGGTACGCAGGTGCAGGGGACGGACTGGGACGTCGCCACGGACGGCAGCGGCGACCGGTTCCACTTCGCCGAGGCGGCGATCCGTCTCGAGGCGTTCAACGTCACGCCATCTTGTCCGGGTCTCGGAAAGGCGTGGGTCAAGTCGAACTCGACCGCTTACGGGAGCGACTTCAGCGGCGGCGTCCTCAAAGACCGCACCGTGCGCAAGGACGTGCCCCTCAATTCCTGCGCGACGAAGAACTGGGAGTTCACCGTCAGCCCGCAAGGGATTGCGGGATCGAAGGTGTTCGCCGTGTACACGGTCCCCGGGCCCGAAACGCGAACCCTCGAGTTAACCGATCCGGACGGTGACGGGAAATACACGGGGACCGATAATCAGGTTCCGCCGGGGTCCGTGACGTACCACTTCGAGGTCAGGAACGGATCGAGTCTGATCTACTCCAGCACTCCCGCGCCGGAGACGCTGGCGATCGGCGAGACCAAGACGAACTCCGGCTCGCTCGACTATGCCCTCGCTCTCACGCCCAAGGATGCCGAGAACTTCTCCGACACCTTCGCCGGTTCTCCCCAGCCGCACATCCTGACGGCGACCGTGACCAACACCGCGACACACCTGGGATTGCCGAACGTCCCGGTGAACTTCGCGAACCTCGGGTCCTGCGGCACGCTCAGCACCGCCGGGCCGGTCCTCACGAACGCGTCCGGGCAAGCCACGACGACGCTCACCTCGTCGGGCCCGTGCTCGACGAGCGTTCGCGCGTGGGTCAACGGCACCGCGCCCGGCGCGACCGCCGGTTACGACTCGGGTGAGGCGACCGACACCGCGACGAAGCGGTTCGTGTCCTACTCGCTCACCGTCACGCCGGCCGACGTCGAGAACCAGGTCGACACCGACCACACTTTCACCGTCACGCTCAAGAAGGACACCGGCAGCGGCCCGGCCGGCGTCTCCGGAGCGAGCGTCGGGGTCAGCCTGGCCCCCGGATCGACGGGAGCCACGATCACTGCGGTTTCTGCGGGCTCGATCGCCGACGGAACACACGCGACGTGCACCACCGATTCGAACGGACAGTGCACCGTCACGATCCACGGCACCTCGCCGGGCACGGCGAAGCTGACGGCGTCGTACACCGCGACGAACAGCGCTGGCGGCACCGTCGACATGAAGAGCGACGGGACGAAGCGTTACACGGCGTTCGCGCTCAGCGTCTCGCCGTCGACCGCGGAGAACGAGGTCGGGACGGATCATGTATTCCACGTGAGTCTCACGCGCGACACCGGATCCGGTCCGGTAGGGTACGCCGGTCAGAGCGTCGACGTGACGCTGGTTCCGGGCTCGACCGGTTCCACGATCACCGCGGTTTCGGCCGGCTCGATCACCGACGCTACCCACGCGACCTGCACGACCGATTCCTCAGGGGATTGCACGGTGACGATCCACGGCACGTCGCCGGGCACCGCGACGCTGAACGCGTCGTGGTCACAGAAGCTCTCGGGCGGGGCCACCGTTACCGAGACCGCGAGCGCGACGAAGACGTACTCGGCGTTCGTCCTGACCGTCACGCCGGCATCGGCGGAAAACGAAGTCAACACAGACCACACCTTCACGGTGACGCTGACCCGAAACGACGGCTCATCGACGGCCGGAGTCGCGGGGGCTTCGATCGACCTTACGCTCGACCCTGGTTCGACGGGTTCGAAGATCACGAAGGTGGACGGCGTGGCCGTGGATCCTCCGGCGACGACGGCGACCTGCACGACGGACACGGCCGGCCAGTGCACGGTGACGATCCACGGTACCTCGCCGGGAACGGCGACCCTGACCGCCGACTGGTCGCAGAAACTCTCCGGCGGTGGCACCGTCACAAAGACCGCGAGCGGTACGAAGACCTTCAGCGCGTTCAAACTGACGGTCACGCCTCCCAGCGCGGAGAACGAGTCGGGAACGAATCACACGTTCACCGTCACGTTGACGCGCGACTCGGGGTCCGGTCCCGTCGGCATCTCGGGCGCGTCGGTCGATCTCACGCTCGACCCGGGCACGACGGGTTCGAAGATCACGGCGATCGATGGAGTCACCGTCGACCCGCCGGTGACGTCGACGACATGCACGACCGATGCGAACGGGCAGTGCACGGTGACAATCCATGGGACGTCGCCCGGGACCGCCGCGCTCGGAGCCTCGTGGTCAACGACCCTTTCGGGCGGCGCGAAGGTAACGGAGACCGCCAGTGCCACCAAGACGTTCAGCACGTTCAACCTGACCGTCACTCCCGCGACCGCCGAGAACGAGCAAGGCACGGATCACACGTTCACCGTCACACTGACGCGTGATTCCGGTTCGGGTCCGACAGGCTATTCGGGTCAATCGATCTCCTTGACGCTCGATCCCGGCACGACGGGCTCCCAGATCACAAAGGTTGATGGTGTATCCGTCACGCCGACGACGTCGACGACGTGCACGACGGACACCAACGGCCAGTGCACGGTGACGATCCACGGCACGACCCCTGGTACCGCGACCTTGACCGCAACATTCTCCGCGACCCTCTCCGGCGGCGGAACGGTCACCAAGACCGCGTCGGGGACGAAGACGTTCTCGGAGTTCACCCTGACGGTCACCCCGCCCTCGGCTGAGAACGAGGTCGGGACGGATCACACCTTCACCGTCACCCTGACCCGGAACGACGGTTCCTCGACCGCGGGCGTCGCGGGCGCTTCGATCGGCCTGACGCTCGACCCCGGTTCGACGGGTTCGAAGATAACGGCCGTCGAAGGCGTCGCCGTGGACCCACCGGTGACATCGACGACGTGCACGACCGATGCGAACGGACAGTGCACGGTGACGATCCACGGCAATGCGCCGGGCACCGCGACGCTGACTGCGACGTGGTCGAAGACGCTCTCAGGCGGCGGGACGGTCACGAAGACCGCGAGCGGGACCAAGACCTTCAGCGCGTTCAACCTGACGGTCACGCCCCCCTCGGCGCAGAACGAGCCGGGGACGGATCACACGTTCACCGTCACCTTGACGCGAGACACCGGGTCGGGCCCGGTCGGATACGAAGGTCAGACGATCGACCTCTCGCTCGACCCGGGCACGACGGGCTCGAAGATCACCGCGGTCGATGGCGTCGCCGTCGACCCTCCGGTGACGTCGACGACGTGCACGACCGACGCGAACGGGCAGTGCACCGTGACGATCCACGGCACCAACCCGGGAACGGCGACGTTGACCGCCACGTTCACGAAGAAGCTCTCGGGCGGCGGGACGGTCACCAAGACGAAGACCGCCACGAAGACGTTCGGCGCGTTCCACCTGACCGTGACGCCGGCGTCTGCCACCAACGAGGTCGGCAAACCGCACACGTTCACCATGACCCTCACGCAAGACACCGGGTCGGGCGCGCAGGCGCTCTCCGGCGAGACGATCGAACTCGTGCTCACGCGCCCATCGGGCAGCGACGTTCACTTCACGGACGTAAGCGGCGGCGGAATCATCACCGACGCCACGGACGCGACCTGCGTCACCGGGGACGACGGGAAATGCACGGCCACCATCGTCGGCACGACGCCCGGCACGGTCACGCTGACGGCGACGTGGCACAACCACATCGCCACGAACGGAGCCGATCAGGTCGCCACGGCAACGAAGGAGTACCGCGCGTTCAACCTGACCGTCACGCCTCCTTCGGCTACGAACGAGGTCGGACACTCCCACGTGTTCACGGCGACGCTGACCCAGGACACGGGAACGGGCCCTGCCGGATTGGGCGGCGAGACGATCTCGCTTGTCCTCGACCCGGCGGCGAGCAGCGACGCCCACTTCAGCGCGGTGAGCGGCGGCGGCTCGATCACCGACGCCACACACGCCACGTGCATCACCGCCGACGACGGCACCTGCACCGCCACCGTCGACGCCACGAAGGCCGGCTCGTTGACGCTGACGGCCACTTGGTCGAACCAGACCATCGTGGTCGGCGGAGCGACGAAGACGGGAAGTGCGACGAAGCAATTCCTCGACTTCTCCCTGGACGTCACGCCTCCGACGGCCAACAACGAGGTCGGGCAGAGCCACGAGTTCACCGTCACGTTGAAGGAAGACTCGGGCTCTGGCCTCACAGGGCTGGCCGGTGAGACCCTTCACCTCGTGTTGAGCGGCCCTGCCGATAGCGACGGACACTTCACGACGATCAACGGGGCGGCTGCCTCGGGGACCGCGGCGGACTGCGTCACGCGTGAAGACGACACGGCCACTCCCGCGAACGAGGCGGGCACATGCTCGGTCATCATCACGTCGGGAACCCCGAGCCTCTACACGCTGACTGCAACGTGGAACAACGCCACGATCGTAACGGGCGGCGTCACCAGGACCGCCTCGGCAACGAAGAACTACCTGGCAATCAG
>Ga0070708_100000340_pt1 | contig 35164 bp, 31 predicted proteins | sample KBSK5503metaG_FD_65469 | JGI IMG/M metagenome (GOLD analysis project Ga0070708, IMG submission 65469) | Corn, switchgrass and miscanthus rhizosphere microbial communities from Kellogg Biological Station, Michigan, USA - KBS K5-50-3 metaG | ecosystem: Host-associated > Plants > Roots >... | reverse complement strand
CAACCGACAGGGAGCAAGACGAAGAGGTCCGTCGCCTGCTCGACCTAGGTGCCCGGCACGCCGACGTCGGCCAAGGCGATGAGAGCTGGGTCGTACTTGCCGACCCAGAGGGGAACGAGTTCTGCGTCCTTGCGGACCGCCGCCCCTGATCGGAGGCGGCAGCGCACCTGCCCAGCGAGGTGAGCCTTTCGCCCGTAGCCTCGTCGAGCCTCCGCCACCCGGCCCTGCGGAACGAAATAGGTAAGGAGCACTCTGCGCCCAATGCTGCTTTCGTGGCCATGCCCCAGCGGATCTGCATCTTCTGCGAGCGCACCAAGCCCCTCGTGACGATTCAGGTAATGCACGATCTCGGTGGCCAGCCAGTCGCCCGGATTGTCCAGCAGCAGCTGGTCGTAGGCCAGCACCCGGCCCGCATCTCCCGTGGCCCGTAGCACCCAGGTGCCCAGCTCGGCCTCGTTGGTGCGCAGGTCCAGCACCAGGTCATCCAGCTCCCGCGTCATGGCCAGCGTTCAGAACTCCGCGCCCTGCGCACGGATCCCGGCCGCATCCGCCGGGGGATGGGATTCCGGCCCGGAGATCGTGATCTCCGCGACGCCCAGGGCCCGGTCTAGCTTCGCCGACACATGCCGGTAGCCGATCGCGTCCGCGGACCGGGACTTCGCCAGCGGCGTCAAGGCTACGCTGGGCCCGATGCCGGACCGGCCGGATTTCGCGGCAAGCTCGCGGGCCGGCGAGGCGGCCAGCATCCGGATGTTCGCCCCCGCGCAGAAAATCTTGTCCTTGCCGCTGGTCACCACCACCGTGGCCACCTCAGGGTGCTCGAACCGCAGCCGCTGCACGATGTCGTACAGCTCGATGTCCACCCCCAGGTCATAAGAATTGTTGGAGACCACCTCAAGGCCGGTTATCCCGGCGGCGTGGATCGCGGCGATGAGCACGCTGGGGATCCCGCACAGGCCGAACCCGCCTACCGCCGGCGAGGCGCCGTCAGCGATGTCCGCGACCGCCTCGGCGGCGGTCGATACCACCTTGTCCATTCGTCACAACCTTCACTCGTGCCCGATCGGCCCACCGGGGCCTCAGGACATGGCGAACTCCGGCTTGGGCCCGCGTCGCAGCGGCAGGCCCATGATCTGTCGCGCTTCGGCGGGCGTTGCGGGCTCGAAGCCCATCTCCTGTACCAGCCGGACCAGCCGCTCGGTGAGCTGCACGTTGGTGGCCAGCTCGCCGCGGCGGTAGTAGAGGTTGTCTTCGAGTCCGGTCCGCACGTGCCCGCCGAGCAGCAGTGAGTTCATCGCCGACGGCAGCTGCGCCGGGCCGATGCCGCTCACGCAGAACACCGCGTCGCGCGGCAACAGGTCGACCATGTGCTGGAGGATCCGCGGCGAGTACGGCATGGCGTTCTGGAATCCGCGGTGCACCCCGAGCACGATGTTGATGTACGGCTTCTCGTCGAGCCCGTCCTCGATCAGCGTGGTCACGTCCTGCACGATGTGGGTGGGGCTGAACACCTCCCACTCGGGCTTGACGCCGCGCGCGCGCATCCCTTCGGCGAGCTCACGGCACCGCGATGGCGACGTGTTCATCAGTAGCTCGCGGCCCTCGAACATCGCGTTGATGGTGGTGGCGTCGAGCGTGCACATCTCGGCACCGGCATCCATGCCCTTGACGCGCTCTTCCCAGAGGATCTCCCAGTACCCGTTCGCGGCCTGAGCCACGAGGTCGCCGTTGACCCCGCCGCCGGTCGAGTTGTTGATCACGATGTCGCAGCGTGACCGGATCCGCTCGTTGATGTCCCGGTAGATGTCGGCGCTGCAGGTAGCCTGGTCGTCGGGCCGCCGGGCGTGCACGGCCACCACGCTCGCGCCCGCGTTGTAGCAGTCATAGACGTCGGCGGCGATCTCGGCCGGCTGGGTGGGCAGCTTCGGGTTCTGCGCCTTACTGGCCATGCCGCCCGTAGGGGCGATGGTAATGATCACCTTGTTCGAGGTCACGGGGTTCCTCCTAGTCACGATCGGATGAGCCGGGCGTCAGCCGCGGACAGCAGATACCCACTGGCGCAGGACCCCGAGATCGGTCTCGCGGGCGAGCAGTTCATCGGTGGCAGTGATCCCGGCGCCGACCGACGGCGCGTCCAGGGGAACGACTGTCGCGGCCGTAAGCCCGTAGCGGTCGGCTGGGTAGGACAGGGCGACCGCCTGGTGGAAGCGGGCGATGTTGGCCAATGTCGACAGCGCCGCACCCGGCAGCTCGGACTCGTCCCCAACGAGGATGACGTCGGCGCCCGCGGCCAGGAATTCCCTGCCGAGCGAGACGACCGTCTTGGCCGCATCGCTGCCCGGCCCGCCGAGATCCCCGGCCACCGCCGCCGGGCCAGGCAGGGCGGCGAGCAGGGCTATCCGGTCCCCGTAGGATGCCCGCAGCCTGCGGGTGGCCTCGAGGGCCGTGGTGAGCTGCTCGCTGGCCGTGAGCTGGGCTGTGCTCGTGCATCCCGCTAGCAGGACGGCCGCATCGGTGACCGGTACTCCGTCGGGTTCGACCGCCTCGATGAGATCGCGAAGCGCGTTCGCGAGCTGGGTGGGATCGCGGAGGAAGTCCTCCGGGTCGCGCTCGGCGATGCGGGCCGAGACGTGCAGGGCCAGGGGGACGGCGAGCGTATAGCCGCGCTGCCCCGAGGCAAGTGCCCGGACCATCTCACGTACGGTAGTCACAAGATCACATCCGGATCAGCGGAGTGACCACGGCGCCGTCCGGCCACGAGCCGAAGAACCCGAGGATCTCCTCGGGCGGCTTGCGCTGAGACCACTCGGCCTCGAACTCGGCGTACGGGCGGCCCCGCTGCAGCCGGTCGCGGACTATCTGGTCGCGTGCCGTCTTGGTTGACGGCTCATCGACGCGGCCGGTGTCCTCGTCTATGACGATGCCGTAGACGTCGCGCGCGACGCTGGCCGAGATCAGGTTCTTGCTCACGTCGAGGTCGACCGCCCCGGGGTCACGATCGATCGGGTCGCCGTAACCGGTGCCGCCGGTCGAGAGGCCGACGATGATGCTCTGCCCGCCTCCGACCGGGTGGACGGCGCTGCCGTACGGCTGCGCGACGACCCTGCCGCCGAACGTGCCGTCGAGTATCGCCCCGAGCGTCAGCGTGCCTGCATCCGCGGCAGCGAGGGCCTCGGTGACGTTGATGCCATCGAGCACGATGCCGGGCACGGTCGGCTGGGCGTACCCGCCGAACAGGGGCTGGGGCGTCTGGATGGTCGAGTTGTCGGCGATCGCCATCTGGAACAGCATCGGGACGTGGTGGGTGACCCACAGCTGGGCGGTGCCCACCCCGCCGCGGTACTTGCCGGCACCGCCGCTGTCCTTCGAGTGAGAGGAGAACGGGATGATCATGGGGAACTCGTTCTCCATGTTCTCCACGTCGGGGGCACGCCCGAACGCGCACCAGGGGAAGCCGTAGGCGTCCATGCCGTCGCCGTGGGCGCGCGCCCCCTGGCCCTCGGTGTTGATCGGGTAAGCGATCATGTCGGCGAAGTTCGCGCCCCACTGGCTGATCCCCGCGAGGACGATCGTGTTGCCGCCGTTGCCCTGGCTGGCCGCGACCTGCCGCCATTCATCCGAGGCATAGCGAGCGCGGCTGATGCAGTTCGCGACCGCGCTCATCGCGCCGGTCGCCGCCATCACCGAGCACGACGTCGCGGCGCGGGCCTCCGGCGAGAGCATCGAGTTGGGCGGGAACACGAAGTCGATGGGCTCGAACGTGGCCGAGCTCACCGGCAGGTCGTGGAACACGTACTCGTAGATGTAGTTCGCCATGTGGCCGATGACGGCCTGCGGGTGCGCGTTGTAGCTGGATGGCGTCTCCGGGCTGGTCCCGGTGAAGTCGAACAGCAGATGATCGCCCTGCTTGGTCATCGTCATGGCGCAGTTGCGGATCAGTCCCGGCGCCAGCCCGGCGGCGTCGCTGAAGGTGACTGCCCGGTAGGTGCCGTCGGCCCAGTGCGCGATCCGCTTGCGGGCGCCGGCCGCGGCCTCGTCCAGCATGCGGCGCATCAGGCCGACTATCGCGTCCTTCCCCTCGCGTCCGAACATCTCGAGCAGCCGGACCCGGACCCGGTCGGCGGTGGTCGCCCGGGCGCGCATGTCGACGGTCACGTTGGCCTCGGCCCGGATGCCGAACGCGGCGAACATCTCCAGCACGTCGGTGTTGATGCGGAAGTTCGTGCCGACTCGCATCGGCGGCAGGTTCATGCCCTCCTCGAACCGGGACTTCGCCGACAGCGGCATGCCGCCCGGCTCGATCGCGCCTGTCTCGGTGGTGTGCGACAGCGCGGCGGTCCACGCCACCAGCTCACCGCCGAAGAAGACCGGCATGATCGCGACCTGGTCCGGGTTGTGGATCCCGCCGTACAGGGCGTCGTTGGTGTACCAGATGTCGCCGTCGTTGATGCCGGGGTTCTCCGCGTGCCGGGACAGGATGTACTTGATCACGATCGGCGGGATCACCGCGTGCAGATAGGTGCCCGCCGAGGCGTTCACCAGGTCCCCTGCCGCGTTGAAGATCGCCACGATCGAGTCCCCGGCCACGCCCATGGACGAGCGGGACGAGCGCATGAAGATCTCATATCCCTCATCGAGGATGTCGGCGGTCCGCTGCACGCCGATCTCATAGTCGCCCGGCTTGACGCCCGACGCGCAGGCGCGCTCGTAGTCGGTGGCCGGCGTGACCTTCAGTGCCGCGAGTTTTTCAGCCAGGGTGGGGTAGCTCACCGCTCAGCCCTCCGTTCCGGTCGCCGGGCGTGCGTCCTCGAGGATGCCGAGCCCGTGCTCATTGATGCGCAGTCGCTGCCCGGGAGGAACGACGATGGTGGAGTACTCCATCTCGATGATCGCCGGGCCCTCCACCTGGTTTCCGGGCTTGAGCCCGTCGAAGAGGTAGACGTGCGTGTCCCGCCGCTCGCCGAGCTCAGGCCAGTAGGCCGGTCGCTTCGCCGAGTGTGCCCCGCTCGGGTCAGTTCCCTGCAGCGCGAACGTCGGCAGCTGCAGCTTCTCGGTCTTGACGGTCGCCTTGAGCACGATGGCGTCCAGGTAGACGCCGCCGGGCTTGTTCACCACGTAAGGGCTGAACGCTTCGGCGAACTCCTTCTCGAATTCCTCGTACACCAGCCGCGCGTCATCGTCGCTGTCGATCGTGATCACCGGGGACGAGACCCTCTTCACCTGGACCAGGCCGCCGTAGAGCATGTCGAGCTCCACGCTGTACTCGACCTGGCGGTCGGCCAGGCTTTCTGCTTGCAGGTCACGCTGGGCACGGTGGATGAGTTCCCGGACGCGCGCGTTGAAGGCCTCGCGGTCGATGACGATCTGCTCGGTCATCGGCGTCATGTACTGCATCCGCCCGCTCTGCTCGTAGACGTGCATGATGTCCATCACCGAGCTGCCCAGCGCCGAGAAGACGGGAGCCTGGGGGAAGATCACCGCGGTCGGCACGTCGGCCCGGTACCCGGCGACGTGGGTGGGCCCGCCTCCGCCGAAGGCGAACAGGGCGAAATCCTCCGGGTGATAGCCGCGCAGATGCACTTCGCGCTTGATGGCGGAGGCCATGTTCTGCTCGACCACGCGCCGGATCAGCGCCGCTGCCTCGTCAACCGAGACGCCCAGCGGCCCGGCGATCTTGGTCCGGATCGCCTCGGCCGCCTTGGCGGCGTTGAGCGGCATCTTCCCGCCGAAGTACCCGTCGGGGGCGATGTAGCCGAGCACCACGTCGGCGTCGGTGACGGTCGGCTCGGCGCCGCCGAGGTCATAGCAGGCCAGTATTACAGTTCGTGTTTCACAGTTAGTTCGGGATCGAGCGTCTAGCTCCCGGTATGCACGGGTCCATCGGAACTACCTCGTCCAGCGGCGTGTCGGGCAGGCGGAACCGCCTGCCCGAGGTCTTCGCGCAGGCACCGCAGCGTGGCCCTTGCCCGCCCGGCCACCGCTGGATCGCGGTCCGTTCTCAGTTCGGACAATGCGCCAAATTGTCGGGCGCTTCCTACCCTGATCCCAATCGACTGGTGAACTGGTTCATGTCAAAATAGTCGCGCCAGGCGTTGATCATGCCGCCGCTGATCTCGAAGGTTCCCATGACGGGTAGCTCGAACGACCTGTCAGAAAGCTTGAAGACGTCAATCCGCTCGGTCATCACGACGGGACCATTGGCTGCGATATGGACCAGCCGGAACTCAATTGCCTCGATGCCTGGCGGTCCCGGGCGGATGAACGAGGCGATGTTGCTGGCGATGGCGTCCCTACCGGTGACGGGAGCGAGCGGGACGTTCTGGTAGACCGCGTCGTCGGTGAAGAACGCCGCCAATTCGACTGTGCTGACGTTGTCGGACCACGCAGCGCAGAACCGGCGCACTATATCGATCGGACTCTCCATGTGGCTCCTCCTTCGACGAGGGTTCGTCCATCAGAGTCAAGCGCGGTACTCCCGGCACGGAACTCCTCGACGAGCGTCGGATGAGATGGGACCCATCCTAGCTCGGTCCGAACCTTGATATTCAACGGCAGCGTTTTCAAGCTGAGTCTCCGAAAGCGGGATCTATTTTGGGACAAAACCCCAACGGTCCAGTTCGGAAAGTCGAGAAGTCAGCGAAGCGCGAATACTCTGAACTGCATCCGTCCCCACTGCGATTCGCAGGGGTGGCCTGAGGCCAGATCCCGCCGTGCGTCCGCCAGGGCCGGGTACGGGCATGGGCACGTCCCGCGAGACAAGCACATCTGGTGACCCGTACCCGTGAGAACAAGAGTTTTTGGCATGGACGATCCTCCAGGTGCACGGTTTTGTTTTGTACCTTCGACCGGACTGAATAGGTCCAAGCAACCCGTTACGTGATACGTCACCTATATTAGGTGATCTATCACCTAATGTCAACCGCTACGCACCTGTCAACCGCTACGCACCCGCCACCGGTGATGGCCGTCAGCCCGAGGGTACGAACCGGTCGAAGTAGATGTGCCGTTCCTTGCAGCCTGTGGACTTCAGCACCTCGATCGCAGCGTCAATCATGGGCGGCGGCCCGCACAAGTACGCCTCCATTCCCGCAGTCGAGGAGTAGCGGCGGGACAGCACCTCGGTGACCAGCCCCGTCTCACCCTCCCAGCCATCTTCGCCCGACGGCTCGCTCAAGGCCGGGACGAAGGTGAGCCAGTCATGCTCAGCGGCGAGAGCGTTCAGCTCGTCCAGCCTGAATAGGTCGCGACAGGTCCGCGCGCCATAGAAGAAGGTGACTTCACGGCGGTTTCCTGCCGCGGCGAGATCCTTGAGCATGGCCAGGACGGGAGCCATTCCCGACCCGCCAGCCACCATGACCATGGGCCGGTGCGACAACCGCACGCCGAACTGGCCCATCGGCCCGCGCAGCCGCACGCTGTCACCGGGCTTGATCTGCGTGTCCAGGGCGGTCGAGAAGGCACCACCAGGAAGGATCTTGATGATGAGGTCGACGCGGCCGTTTTCACCGGGAGGGTTGGCCATTGAGAAAGAGCGCCAGGTATCGGCCAGCCCGGGCACCGCCACCTCGACGTACTGGCCGGCCGTGAACTGGAAGCCGGCCGGATCATCGATGCGCAGTCCGATCCACCGGATGTCGTGGGTAAGCGCCTTGATCGCGTCGACGACGGCCACGACCTCTTGGACGTGCTGTCCAGCTAGGTAGTCGCCCTCAGTGAGGTCATCCATGGTTTGCGAGACGTCGACGATGAGCCCGTCATCCTTGGCGAAGGTGGAGCAGAGCAGCACGATGCCCGCTTCCCGGTCGGCATCGCTGAGCGAGAACGACGTGTTGTCGCTGAGGTCGTAGTCCCCCTCCACGACTTCAGCACGGCAAGTGCTGCAGCCGCCGTGCTTGCAGCCGTACTTGACGAACCGGCCCTGCCGGAGAATGGCCTTGAGCACCGATTCCCCGGGCTCCACCTCCAGCTTCTCGCCAAAAGGCAAAACCGTCACAGACGATCCCATGTCCTCACCTTCGCTGGCCGCTGGGCACTGTCCAGGCGTTCTCCCGGCCCAGCTCGCGGGAGAGCCGAGCAGGGAGAAGGCGACGGGAGATTAAGCTCTCAACGGGTCCTTCACCTCGTACCGCAGGCGCCTGATGTCGTCGATGGTCCACATCCGGTCCGCGTTCAGGTGCGGCTGGCCCATCAGGGTCTTCCCGTCCGGGCGTACGTAGCCGAGGGCGAGGATGACGTCGGCCAGGTCCATGCCGTCGAAGCGCTCCCACCAGTTCGCGCAGCCGGTGTAGATCTTCGGGTTGAGCGTGAAGATCCACTCGCATCCTTCGCTGCAGACCGCGTAGCGCTTGCCCTCGTGCGTGAAGATCCGCGTCTCGGGCGCATCGATCCTGGGCATCACGCACGGCACATGGCACACCTGGCAGAACGGCGGCAGGGCCGGGAGTTCCTGCATCAGGACGCGCCCCGAGGAGGGATCGCTCATCGCCCGGTAGGCATCCCATAGCCCGCCGTAGCGCTCGGTCCAGCCGGGGTAGTGGTTCTCGAACCACTCGTAGTCGGCTGAGCCCATCGGGTCGATGCGCCAGAAGTTCAATGGCCAGATGGCGGCCATGGCGATCGCCGCGGAGTGGTGCATGTCATCGACGAACCGGGCGACCTGCCCCAGCCGGTCAGGCGGGCGCAGCCCGAACGAGCTCAGACGGCTCATGTAGGAGCCGATGAAGTCGTCGACGACCCATTCCTCCCAGACGTCCTTGTACGCCCACGGGCGGCTGACCGAGTAGTACTCGGATACCACGCCCACCAGGGTGTCCATAGACATGTGCTGGTGCCAGAAGTGCCGTTCCAGCGCTTCTTGCAGGAAGGGGACGTTATCCGGCTCCTGGACGACACACATCAGCGTGCCGTACCCGTTCGCCATGTGGCGTGACTCATCTGACTGGATGGACAGGAACGTGGTCGGCATCGCGTGCTCGCCGTTGGCCACCGCGACCTGGGGCAGGGCGACCACCAGCGGGTTGGTGTAGGCGGTTTCCAGCACCACATTCAGGCACATGGAGACTTCCACTGGGTCGCCGGTGTTGAACGGTTGGAACGAGGCGCGGGCTAGCGTCCCGATCGGATGATTGCCCAGCGCGATCTGGCCGATGTCGAAGCCCGCCGGGTCGTGGTAGTTCTTGAGATAGTACTTGCGGAGCCCAATCTCGAGCTGTGTGTGCCGGACCTCGTCGAGCATCTGCGCGGCGAATCCTTGCCGCATCTCCTGATTCTTCACCGATGCCACAAGGAATCCGGCACCGGTCACGGCCTGGTACTCCGCGTCAGTGAAGGCGGGCACGGCGAACTTCATCGCTTCCATGAACCGGGGCTCGGCGACATTCGCGTTGCGGTACCGCACATCGCTGTCCAGCCCACCGTAAACCCTGTCGTCCTTTTCGGCTTCCATCGAGGCGTAGCCGCGCATCATGATGCGGAAGGGGTCCTTGCCGTTCGGCGGGATGATGTAGCGGCTCGGGTACTTCGGGTCGGGCCGAGCGTAGTCGAACCCCCAGTCGTACCGTTTGCCTTTCTCGTGGACCACTTCCAGCTTAGGCGCCACCGGTCCATCTCCTTTCTCAGCCGCGGAATCGCTCGGGCAGGATCTCGGCGTGAATCTCGACCGCGTCGTCGCTGACGACGATCCGGCCGTAGTAAGAGGTCATGTTGACCAGGAAGTCGTGGACTGTGTAAGCACGTCCGAGCCGGTCGGAGAGCTCCGCCATGTCAAATCGAAGCAGCCTCTCCCGCTCGACCTTGTAGTAGCAGTCGTTGTCGGTGATCTTCGCGTCCGGCATTTCGTCGGCGACCATCTCGACGGCCGCGGAGGTCTCGGAGCTGCCGATCAGCGAGATCCCGACGGTGTCCCGGATTTTGGTGAGGTCCTTGGCTGACACGTGTCGTTCCTTTCAGGCCCTGGCCCGGCTGCCCGTGCCAAGATCAGCAAGACCAGCGAGATAAGCCGCCTGCTTGGCCCGCACGTCCGCCATCGCGGACTCGAACGTGGACGGCCGCACAGGCGCCTCCTCGAAGGCCGGGGCGAACGCCTCGCACGCGCCTAGCGCGTAGCTGTCCCACTTGTCGATCCACGATGTGACGATTTCCTGGTTCGCCCGGCCGTGGACTGGATCGGAGAGCACGTGCTTGAGCAACCGGGAGGTCCACCGCTGCGTCCGGGCGGTGTCGGCCTCCGAGGAGGCGATAATGATCGGCGTCACCACATCACCGTTCGCGGCCGCGAACCGGCTGAAGTAATTGACCTTGGCCAGCTCCCCGAAGAGCCGGTCGAAGCACAGGTTGGTGGCGACGACGACTTCCATCCAGTCGTTGAGCGCGATGATGTTCTCCACCGCCTTGCGCGCTCCCTGCCACAGCGGATCGCCGGTCCAGGCGGCATGCACCTGGGAGTCATCGAACCCGGAGAAGGCCTCGGCCAACTCGAAGGAGTAGTACACGACGTCCTGCAGATGGCGCAGCTTGTCGGCGGCCTCGAAGACGATCGAGAAGGTCACGGTGTCCGAGAGCGCCTCACGCTCGGCGTAGCACAGAGCCAGGAAAAGGCCGTACTCGACGAACGGGTACGTCATGTAGCGTTCGGCGAGTCCCTTCTTGATCCATCCCTCGTCGGCGAAAGCGAACAGCCCCGCCGCGTGCGCGCCCTGGAAAGAATGCTCGAGGGCCTTCTCGGACTGGTTGACGCCGGAGATGTAGCCGCGCTGCCAAGTCTGGTTCGGGTCGCGGTAGGAATACCAGTCCGACGAGCGGATGACGGTCGAGTCCGCGGTGTACGGATCCCGCCCGTCATCGAACCGGATGGGCCATCCCTGAAAAGCGTACAAGGCCGGAGTGGACTGCTGACCAACGGTCAGGTCCTCGTATTCAGTCGGCCTCTTCCCAGCGGGAGTTACCCAGGTGAAGAAGCGGTTTCCGGGAAGATTTTGCGGCTTCGGCGACGTGTGCGCAGCAACCATGCCGGCCTCCGTAAGAGCGCGCTATCGGAGCACGCTATTGGTCGGGTGAAAGAACTACCTGGACGGTACGGCCACCGCCCGCGGCTGGTCATGGTCACGCTGGGGCAGAGTCCGGGGGTCCGATTCAGCTATGCGGGCTGCAAGCGCGGTCACCGGGCCATGGCCAGCGCCGAGATCCGGGTCAGTCGCCGGACGCGTCGTCCAGCCGGAGCGGAACTGGCTGGGCCACCGCCCGGCAGAACCACAAAGCGCTGGCCCCGCCATCAGCGCCGATCGGGGGCCAGATCAGCACGCGCAGTTCTGGCTGCTTTCCGGCTGGAAGACGCGGTTCAGCTCGCGCGCGGAAAACTCCTGGGTACGCACCCTGAGCGGGTCAACCGAGCGGACCGCTGCCAGTTCCGCCGCGGAGGGCGGCCCGACCGGGCGCAGGTCTCCCGCGACTCGCAGCTCGAAGCCCGTCGCGGCCTGGATCTCAGCGACGCTGACGTCCGGGAAAATCTGGACCAGCCGGGCCCGCCCATCCGGATAGTCAAACACCCCGAGCTCCGTGACCAGCCACTGCGGTCCGCCGCCGGTGAAGCCAAGCTCGTCCCGGGTGCCGAGGCGGGTGCGGTGCCCCATATCGGTGATGAAGTCGCATTCCTCTACCAGTGTCCGGCCCGACCGGTGCCGCGTGGTCCACACGGTCAGGGCGCGCATCGTCGCCGAGAGATTGCAGCCGCCCCCTCCGCCGCCGAGCTTCACCCTCGGCCGGCCGGCCGGGCCGATCGCGGTCACATTGGTGCAGCCATAGGCGTCGATCTGACCGCCGGACAAGAACATCCGGTCCACGTCGCCACGGATAGCCGCGTCGAAGAACTCCTCGAACCGCATGCTGTAGGCCGCACCCCGGCTGAGGCTGGCGTCATTACTGGTAGGCGGGATGAACGGCGGATCAGGATTGATCGCGTACATCGCGCCCTCGACCAGTGTCATATCCGGTGCGTGGGTACGCCGCGCCACGTACATCGCCACCTGCGCGCACGGGCTGCCGAAGCCGTGGAACACCGTCTCAGACGGCCGGATGGTCCGGGCTAGCGCGATCACGAACCACTCATCGATGCTCCAGCTCATGCGAACAGCTCCTGCCATGCGGAGTTCGAGCGCGACCAGGTGGTCAGCGCCGCGAGCCTGTCCTGGCCGACCGCCACGCGGTAGCTTTCCTCGCTCTCGCCGACGTAGCTGGCCAGGTACTTCTCCAGGTCATCCGGGCCTGACTGGGATGCCGTCAGGTACTCGCGCAGGTGGACTCGGTCATAGGCGTAACGCGGATAACACGAGGCCGGGTGCGCACCGTACGGCACTTCCGCCACGGCAGCCACCAAATGGGCCGGGATAGTCACCCCCGCCGCTATCACCTCGTCGGTGGACACCAGCTCGTCCACGGTGACGATCACCAGGGCTGAGGCCGACGCGAACCGCTCGTCGAGCACGTAGGGCTGCTCCAGGTGCAGGTTCCCGTACCGGTCTCCGATCGGAGCGTGCAGCAGAGCGACGCCGGGCCGCAGCGCGGGCACCGCGACCAGCGTCTCGCCGGTGAACGGGCAGGTGATCTCCCTGTACTCCGGATGCATCCGGACAATGTCGGAGCCGCGCACCCCGCGTACCGGCAGGAAGGGCAGTCCCATCTCGCTCGCGCGCAGCTGGGCCAGGATGGTGGCACAGCAGCTCTCCGCTACCTCGACGGAGCCTTCCTCGGCCGCCCGCCGGTAAGCGGGCGCCAGCCCTAGGTCCTGCTCGAAGCCCACATAGCTCTCTTCGATCCGGCGCGCGGCACCGCTGCCCACCAGCATGTCCACGTCGATGCTGTGCGCGGACCCGACCAGGTGCAGGTCACGGCGGCCCTGCCGGACCAGCTCCCTGACCATCGCCATCGGCAGCCGGGCGCAAAGCCCGCCGCCTAGAGCCACGATCGATCCGTCACTGACCAGCGCGACCGTGTCAGCCAGGCTCGCCCGCTTGTCGCGGGGCGGCTGCAAGCTCATGGTGCTCCTCCCACTGAGTTATCGACCGGTCGCCCGATGCTGGCGGCTGCGCGTCCTGAAGTGCCGGGCGCTGAGCCCGAGGCTTTGATCGAGGCGGCGAGCACCGGGTCATACACCGGCGCGAACGGCGGGGCGTAGCTGAGGTCGAGGGCAGCGAGGTCGGCCACCGTGAACCCGGCGAGCAGCGCGGTGGCCAGCACGTCGATGCGCTTCGCCGCGCCTTCCCGGCCTGCGATCTGTCCGCCGAGCAGCTTGCCGTCGGGCGTGTGTACCAGGCGGACGTGCAGCGGCGCGGCGCCCGGATAGTACTTCGCGCGGGAGCGGGACACAACGTCGGTGGCGACCGCGGTCAGGCCTGCCTGCCGGGCCTCGGTAAGCGTGACGCCGGTACGCGCGACCTCCAGGTCAAACACCTTCACGACAGCGGTCCCGGCCACCCCGCTGAATGATGCTGTCCCGCCGGCCGCGACCGTCCCGGCTACCCGGCCGGTCTTGTTAGCCGCCGGCCCCAGCGGGACCCAGGCTGGCCTGCCGAGCACGAGGTGGTGCAGTGCGACGCAGTCGCCCGCCGCGAAGACATCCGGCAGCGACGTCCGCATCTGGGCGTCAACGACCAAAGCCCGGTCCGGCAAGTGCTCCGCCCCCGCGCTGATCAGCAGCTCGGTAGCCGGCCTAACCCCGGCCGCGACCACCACCAGGTCGGTACCGATCTCGGTACCGCCCACCACCGCGGTCAGCGCGCGGCCGGCCGCGGTGCCGTCGGCCTGCTCGCGCACCTCCTCCAGCCGGGCGCTCAGCCGCACCTTCGCATGACGTTCCAGCTCGGCCTGGGCCAGCAGGGCGAGCGGCTCATCCACGGTGCCCAGCACTCCGGGCAGAGCCTCGACGACCTCTACCTCGACGCCCGCCTCGACAAGCGCCTCAGCGGTCTCTAGCCCGATATAGCCCGCCCCGACCACGACGGCATGACCAACCGTGCCGCCCTCCAGCAGTTGCCGCAGCTCGATGGCGTCGTCGAGCGACCGGACCGTGAAGACCCGCGGCCCGCTTAGCCCGGGGACCGGCGGCCGCACGGGCGACGCCCCGGTGGCGAAGACCAGCACGTCGTAGTCAATAATGCCCTCGGTGCCTTCCGATACGGTGCGTACCCGGCGGCCGGCCACGTCGATCGCGCTCACCCGGGTACGCAGCCGGAGGTCGATGCCCCGCTTGTCGCGGAATTCGGCCGGCGGGTAAGCGAGAAGATCTGCCGCCTCCGGCACCACCCCGCCGAGGAGGTACGGGATGCCGCACATGCCGTAGGCGGCGAAGCCGCCCGCCTCGCAGACCACCACGTCCGCTGCGGGCCTCCCGCGGCGGGCCGCGGAGGCGGCCGACATCCCCGCGGCGCCGCCACCGATCACCACGACCCGTGTCATGTGCCGTCCTCGCCTTCCGACTGGGCTTTCCGGGCTGTCCCGAGATGCTGAGTGCCGTTCGGGAATGAGCATGCCTGCCCCCCGCCCATGGCGGTCAGGTCATGCCGGGACGAAGAATTGGCCAGGCCTCGACCCGCTGGATCAGTTCCGCAGCCCGTGGTCATAACGGCCGCCAGGGCCGTGGCCGCGGCGATGAGGTCGGCTTCGGCCTGCGCGTTGCGGGCCCGGCGGGCCGCATTCCACCGCCGCGCCGCCGCCGCCCGGCGGCGCACCCGCCGCGCGTGTTCGCGTACTCGCGCCGGACTCGCGCCTCCCAGGGCCTGCCGCGCCTCGGCGGCCGCGGTAGGCTCGGTCACCGCGTCCAGCAGGTCCGCGGTCACAGGAAGATCTGTCCCGGTCATCTCGGTGGCGGCCGAGCGCAGGGCGGCCACGGTCAGCTCACCGCCGCCATCGGCCAGGATGCTGGCCACGGCTCGGCCGACGATCCGGTAGGCCGTCCGGTAATCGAGCCGGAAGCGCTGTGCCAGTTCCTCAGCCAGGTCAGCCGCGGCGGTGAAATGGCTGGCCGCCTGGCTGGCCAGGACATCCGCGTGCACGCTCAGCCCGGTCACCACGGCTGAGCCGAGCCGCACAAGCCGGCCGGCCAGGTCGAGGGACCCGGCCACCTCCCCGTAGGCATACAGCCAGTTGTCGGTGCGAGCCGACGGAGTGAGCCCCGTAGCGAGCAGGCCGGTCAGGCGGCCGGCCAGAGTGCCCGCGCCCCCGCGCAGCACGGGGAGGGCGTAGGGATTCCGCTTCTGCGGCATGAGCACACTCGCCCGGCACAGCGAGGTGTCCAGCGTCACGTAGCCGAACCCGGGACTGGCGAAGATTTCCAGGTCCGAGGCGAGCTGGCTGAGCGTCTGCGCGGCCTGCATGGCCGCGAGCACCGCATCGGCGAGGGGGTCCGCGGACCACATCGCGTCGCGGGTGTGCTGGCCGACGGCACCGAAACCCAGGACGCCGGCCAGCCGGTTCCGGTCCAGGGGCAGCCGGCTGCCGCCTGCCCCGCCCGCGCCGGCCGGCGACACATCAGCGAGGGCATAGGCCGCCTCGATCCGGTCCAGGTGACGCAGGGTCTGCTCGGCGAAGCCGCCCAGGTAGTGCCCGAACGTGGACGGCTGCGCGGGCTGCAGGTAGGTGGTGTCGGCCCACAGCGTGCCAGCGTGCCTGGCCTCCTGACTGGCGATGGCCCGTGCGAAGGCCGCCACGTCGGCGTGCAGGCTGAGCAACCGCTCCCGCAGTACGAGCCGGAACGCGATGCGGCCCGCTTCCCGGCGGGTCCGGCCCAGGTGCAGCCGCCCGGCTGCCGGACCCAGTACCCGCTCCAGCTCTCGCTCCCGGCTGTTGTAGGCATCGCCGTACACCGGGTCGTAGGGAAAGTCGCCGGCTGGCGTGCCGAGAAGCTGCAGGAGGGCGGCAGCGACCGGAGCCGCATCCTCACCGCTGAGGGCGCCGCACTCAGCCAGTTCGGCCAGGTGCGCAAGGTCGGCCAGAGTGAGGTCGCGGTGCAAGAGCGGCGCGTCGCTGGTCTCCAGCGCGAACCCCGCTGCGACAAGCTCGGGAGCCGGGCCGCTGGTGATCCGCGCGGTGGCGCCGAGGTAGCCCTCCGGCGGGCGGACAGGCATCACTGCGCCGCCCACCGCCCGGCCGGAGCGAACTGCCACGGACCTGGGTGGCGGGCCGCCACCGCCTCGCGCGTCGCGCGGTCCCCTGCCACCTGGCCGGGCAGCGGCCCGGCGAACAAGGTGGGCGCGCCCCCGCTGACCAGGAATATCTGCGGCCCGCTCAGGCGCCCCTCACGGCACTCAGCGATCAGGGCAGCCATCGCCTTTGCGGCGAACACCGGGTCCAGGAACACCCCCTCGGTCACCGCGACCAGCCGTGCCGCGTCCTGCCCGGCTTGCGACGGGATCCCGTATCCGGGCCCGATCCAGCCATCTCGAACCTCCGGCTCACCGATGACGCCGTCTACGCCGCCCAGCTCAGCGGCGGCTACGGCCAGCTCGCGGACCCGGCCGCGGCACTCAGCCGCAGGGCGGCTCACGGTCACGCCCACGACCTGGTAGGCCGGACAGGCCGAGACGGCCCCGGCCACCAGCCCGGCATGGGTCCCGCCAGATCCCGTGGCCAGCCAGAGGCCGGTCGGCGGCCGGTCGAGAACGGCCAGCTGGGCAGCCAGTTCCCGGCTGGCCCGCAGGTAACCCAGCGCGCTCAGTGGTGTCGCGCCACCGCGCGGTACCGGATAGGGGCGGCGGCCCGCGGCCCGAAGCCGCTTGGTGACCGCCTCGATGCCCGCGTCCACCGACGACCGGTCGGCGGCCCCGGTGAACCGCACGTCCACGCCGAGCCAGCGATGCAGGCGCAGGTTGCCCTCGTCGCGCTCCGGGGCCGTGCCGTAGCACACGATGTACGGCTCGATACCGTGGCGCAGGCAGGCCAGGGCGGCCAGCATGGTCCAGTTCGACTGCGGGCCCGCGCCGGTCACCAGGCAGTCGTAGCCGCGGACGAGCGCGTCGGCGATAAGGAACTCCAGGCCGCGCAGCTTGTTCCCGCCCAGCCCCGCGCCGGTCAGGTCGTCCCGCTTGAACAGCACCTCCACGCCCAGTTCACGGGACAGTCGGGGTGCGGGGTGCAAGGGAGTGGGCGCGAGGACCAGGTCCACCCGCGGCAGGTCGTGTCGGCCGGGCGCCCCTGGCCGCGGCGAGCTCGCGCCGGTCACCGGCCGGCCCCGCCGCACACCCGGCGGGCGCGATCCGCGAACGCGGCGCAGGCTCCGAGCGCGGACTGCACGTGCAGCGCCTCGTCGAGCTCGGCATCGGACACCGCGTCGAGCCGGGGATCTGCGCGCAGCGCGGTACGGAAGTCCTGCCCGGCCTCGAGGCCGCGGATGGCCGCGGCGTAGACGCTGTCATGCGCGGAGTGCTTGCCGACTCGGGTGGCCAGCGCCCGCATCACGGGCTCGGACAGCAGGTAGCCGCGGTGCTCGCCGATGTTGGCCGCCATGCGCTCGGGGCTGGCCTGCACGCCGTCGAGCATCGTCGCCCCGGCCGCTACGCAGGCCGCGAAGGCCATCGAGACCTCCGGCACCACCAGCCACTCAGCCTTCCAGGCCCGGCCGTCCCGCTCGTGCTCGCACACCATTCCTTCCACGCCCACGGCCGCCTGGGCCCGGATGACCCGGGCCAGCGTGACCAGGTGCTCGGAGATCTCCGGGTTGCGCTTGTGCGGCATGGTGATCGAGCCGACAGTGCCTGGCGTGAAGGACTCTCGCAACTCACCGATCTCCGGCCGCTGCAGCTGGTAGACCTCGTTGCCGATCTTCCCGGTCGTGGCCGAGATGGCGGCCAGCAGCCACAGGAACTCGGCCACGCCGTCCCGTGCGGTCAGCCACGGGACGACCGGAACGCCGAGGCCGAGCTGCCGGGCGAAGGCAGCGAGCAGGTCGAGGCCGTGGCTGCCCCAGAATTCCATGCTGCCGAGGGCTCCGCCGAGCTGGACGACCTCCCACCGTCGCCGCCCCTGCCGCAGGCGTTCCAGGTGCCGGTCCAGCTCCGCGGCCCAGACCGCCGCCTTGAAGCCGAACGTAATCGGCAGCCCGGGCTGGCCGTGGCTGCGGCCGCACATCGGCGTGTCCCGGTACTGCCCGGCCAGCGCCAGGGCCCGGTCTCGCATCCGGGTCACGTCACGCTCCGCGATGCCTCCGATCACCCGGAAGATCAGGGAGAACCAGGTGTCCGACAAGTCCTGCACCGTCGCCCCGTAGTACACCCACTCCCGCGTGTCGGCCGGCAGCACCTGGCGCAGGGCCCGGATCAAGCCCATCGTCGAGTGCCCGCTAGCGCGGGTCTGCTCGGCCACGAAGGCCAGGTCGATGCGCGACACGTCCGCGTGGGCCCGGATTGCCTCGGCCGCGGCTGCCGGGATCAGCCCTACCTCGGCCTGCGCCTGGGCCAGGGCGGCGAGGATGCCCAGCCACGCCTGGGTCCGGCCCTCGTCGGAGAACAGGGCCGATGCTTCCGGCGTGGACCACAGGTGAGCAAAGACCTCCGAGCCGGCCGGATGCGGGCTAGCCATGACCGATTCCGTCTGGCATGCCTGGCTCGCCAGCGCTTGGGCCCTGACCGGGCGGCGGGAGGCCGCACAGGGCCCGCAGCGCGGCGCGTACCTCGTCAAGGTTCGCTCCCCAGGGGACCACCGCCGTGCGCCCGTCTACCTCGATGCCGCGCTCCAGCAGGCAGCACTTGGTGAGCAGGAACTCACCCGGCCGGCCGGCTGATCTCGCCTTCGGGCACAGGTCGACCTGGCCTGGCCGTGCGTGGTAGAAGTGCTCATGAAACTGGAGTGACCGCTCGCAGCCGATGAGCAGCCAGTTCTGTCGATAGGCCGGATGGCTATCGAGGAAGCTGATCTCGCCCGCCGTCGCGACTCCGCTGCCTCGGCAAGGCAGCAGGTAGTGCGGCGCGGGATGGCGAGCCATCAGGTCGGCCACCGAGACGGCATCCAGGTTCAGCTGCACCGGCGGCAGGTCCTCGTCGAAGGCGACGACCTGCTCGGCCATGGCCAGCAGCTTCGGCGGGTAAGGCGGGATGACCTCGGTGACCCGGATCGGCACTGGCGCTGGCCGCCAGATGAAATTGACGTGCTCAAACTTGCCCTGGACCAGGTAGGCGAGAACCTCGTCATGGTGATGCCTGAGAGCTGCCTGCGCGAGCGCGGTGGCGTTGCCCACGTCAGCGCCGGGATCGGTGATCCACAGCGTGGTCTGCGGCCCGGACAGCATGCGGACCTCGGCCACCGGGGAAAACAGCGTGTCAGTGCGCTCGGGCCGGACCGCGGCCAGCGCGGTTTGCCTGCCGTTGCGCAGGGCCAGGTACGCGGTCCGCCGGTAGATTCCCCGGCCGCGCAGCAGCGCCTCGACGGCGGCCGGTGTCAGCGGGATGTCCACTTCCTGCACGGACAAGCCGCGGTACGGACGGGTAATGGCGTTGGGGGTCGGCTCGCTGATCATTGCCGGGCGCCGATCGCACCGGGGCGGTCACAGCCGGGGCTCGCCATGTCAGCGCTCCTGCACCGGGGCTGCGTCAGCGGTATCGGCGCGCAGTCCGAGCCGCAGGGTTTCCAGGGCCAGCACGCTGGCCGGAGCCACGTTGCCGATATTCGCATCCGCGCCTAGCTGGCCGATAAACCAGGCCTGCTGAGCCTTGTTCGGCGCCTCGAAGATCACCCGGTCCTGGGGAATCCGGTCCAGGATGGCCGACACCAGATCCTCGCGAACGCCCTGGTCGGCGTGGTACAGCCCGACGGTGCCGCTCTCCCGGCCCTCAGCTATGACCCGGGATGCGCCGGCGTCCAGGTCGGCGGCCATCTCCTGCGCCCACTCGGCCGGCGTGGGCGGGTAGCTGCCTGCCTTGGCGCCGGTCTCCGCCAGGATCACGAAGTCTGCCGCCAGCTGGCGGATCAGCGACCGCTTGTGACTAGCCGTTAGCGCGCGCAGGCCGTTGGATACCTCCATATGGGTCATGCCGATCTTGAGCGCCCAGTCACGCAGTTCATTGACCCGGCCTTGTACCGCCGCCACCTCCAGGAGCGTCCCGCCCAGGGAGACCGGGCAGTCATGGTCCGCGCAGACTATGACCCGTTCCTCCAGCGTGGGATCGACGTAGCCGATGCCCCAGCCCACCTTGACGATGTCCACCAGGTGCCCGGCCTGGCCGAGGAAGGCCCGGGTGCCCGCCGGAGTCAGCCCGCTGTCCAGCACGTGGGTGAGGCCACGGGGCCGGGGCTTCGACGCCCGGGCGGGCAGGCTGAGAAAGCTGGGATAGTCGGTCACGGCGCGCCTCTCGCTTGATGCTGTGCTCGCACCATAGGCGCGCGGACAGTGGAGTTTCGTTGTCCTGGCAGGACGAGGTTCGCCGCTTTTCCTGACCCGCAGACGCAGGCCTTGTCTCGGGCCTCGCCATGGTGCTGGGCCCGTCCCGCGGGATCCGCGGGACGGGCCCAGGCGCGGGGGTCAGCCCTTGATCTCGGCTCGGACGATCGCCGCGCCGTCGGCGAGCGCGCGCAGCTTGCCCGCAGCGATCATCCGGGGCAGGTTGATCAGGCCGCAGTCGGTCGACAGGCCCAGCCGGTCCGCAGGCACGTACTCCAGCACCTGCCTGATCCGCTCGGCCACCTCGTCGGCGCTCTCAGTGACCGTCGACTTCACATCGATGACGCCAGCCACGAACGGCTTGGTCCAGTTGTTGTCGGTCAGCGGCTTGAGGTCGTCGGGCCCGGTGCGGCCGACCTCGTAGTTCAGGGCCGTGATGTCGGCGTCCAGCACGTGCGGGAAGATGGCGTGCGCCCGCTCCGGGGCCCGCGCGTCCGAGGCCCGCTTGTCCAGCACGAACGCGCCGAACTCGGTCTCGGTCTGGTCCGGATAGTAGGCCGGCGTCCCCGAGTAGTTCCCCCAGCAGGTGTGCACCCAGAACTGGCAGTTCACGCCCTCGACGGCGGCGTTGAGCGCCTCGATCTCCCAGTCGCCCATACCGTACGGCCAGACGAACTCGTCGAGCTGGATGATGTCACAGCCGTTGTCCGCCAGTTCCCTGAAGTCCTCGTTGAACGCCTTGGCCAGGGCCAGCGCGACCTCCCTGGTGTCCTTGTAGTGCAGGTTGGTCGTTGCCGCGGCGATCACGCCCAGGCCGGTGTAAGAGACCTTCACCGGCTTGCTGGTCGCCTTGCGCACCGCGCGCAGGTTGACCAGGTGGAACGGGACCTCCCGGTGGATCTCCCCCACGCAGGTGGGGGAGAACAGCGTGGAGTAGATCGGCAGGCCGATCGGCGGCCCGGAGAGCCGGTAACCGGACATGCGCTCCAGGTAGTAGTACAAGATCGTGCCGTACGGGGAGTCCCCGCCGTAAACCTTCCCGTCGCTGATGACGTCCAGGCCCGCGGCCTCCTGGTCGCGCACGATCGCGCCGACCGTATCCTCGAACGCCTCCTTGCTGATCGAGTCGTGGATGAACTCACCCCTGGGCAGCGTGGCGAACGCGTGCCCGTCATACCACCGTGGATTGGGATAGTTGCCGACCATCGTGGTGGGCAGCAAGACTTCCTGACCGCCGATGAGCATCGCCGCTCCTTCCTTCGTTGATGAGAGTGGCAGGAGCGTAGGCAAGCTGACGATCGGGTTTCTTCCCTCCCGCAGGACCGTTCTGGACCCGCCGGTCCCCATGTCAGGGCAGAAATCCGCGATTCTGCGCGGGATGTCCCAGCTAGCTGACCTCCTGGCTACTGCGGCACCACCCGGATCCGCCAGTCCACCGCCACGCATCCGCGCGGGCTAGCCAGCAGCGGGTTCAGGTCCAGCTCAGCGATCTCCGGGTGGGCGGTCATCAGCTGGCTTACCTTGGCAATCACGCCCGCGACCGCCGCTTGGTCCACAGCGGGCCGCCCCCGCACGCCGCCGAGCAGCGCCGCTCCCCGCAACGCCCCCAGCATGCCCCGCGCGTACGCCTCATCCACCGGCGCCACGGCCAACTGCACGTCCCTGAGCGTCTCCACGAGGACGCCGCCCAGGCCAGCCAGCACCACGGCTCCGAACTCCTGGTCACGCAGCCCGCCCACCATGAGCTCCACGCCCTCATGCTGGTGCTGGACCAGCACTGCCGCACCCGCCGCCAGGCTCAGCAGTTCACTGGCGGCAGCGCGCAGCGCCTGCGGGTCATGGAGCCCCAGCCGTACACCGCCCACGTCGCTCTTGTGGACGATATCCTCGTGGTCGACCTTGGCGACGACTGGGTACCCCAGCCGCTCCGCCGCAGATACGGCCGTCTCGGCGCTCTTGCACCAGACTGTCTCGATCACCGGAATCCCCGCGTCGGCTAGCAATGACCGGGTGGCCTCGGAGTCCAGCAGCCCGGCCGGGCCGGCGTTCGCCGCGGCCGGGGCAGCTGCCGAGCGCGGCGGCCGGTCATCTTCTGGCGACCCAGCCACCGCCGGGGAATGCATTCGCTGCCCGCAGCGCACGGCTACCCCTACCGCCGCTGCCGTCCGGTCTGGCCAGGCGAAGCAGGGCACGCCGGCATCGCGGAGCACGTGGGCATGCGCTTCGTTGGCACGGGAGGCCACCCAGCAGACGTAAACCGGGACTGGGACCGCATCGCGGCGCAGCCGCAGTACAGCATCCCGCACCGCCGCCGCGACCTCCCGAGATGCCGACCGCTGTAGCAGCACCGGCACTACCACGTCCACCTCGCCCGACCTGGCCATCATCTCGATCGCGCCGGGGTATACCGTGGGAAACAGATGCCAGGCGGGGGTCATGTCCACCGGGTTCCGGGCACTCGCGTAGCCAGGCATGATCGCTCGCAGTTGCTCCTGCAGTGGCGCGCTCAGTTCCGGCAGGACGAGGCCCTCGTCGGCGAGCAGGTCAGCCAGCTCGACGCCAGTGCCACCGGAATTGGTGACCACCGCCACCCGCCGGCCACGCGGAACTGGCTGGCTGGATAGTGCCCGCGCCGCGTCGAGCGCTTGCAGGCCCGTGCGCACGCGGACTACGCCGGCCTGGCGCAGCGCAGCATCGCGGACCGCGTCGCCCGTGGCCATGGCGGCGGTATGCGACAGCGCGGCCCGCTGCCCGGCGCTGGTCCGGCCGCCCAGCACCGTGATGACGGGCTTGCGCACGGTGGTCTGGCAAGCCTCGGCGAAGAACTCCCTGGCGTGCGTGATCGACTCCAGCAGCAGGCAGATAACCGACGTGTCCGGATCCTGCCGCAGGTAGCTGAGCACTTCCGCGTCACTGATGTCAGCCTTGTTGCCGACCGCCAGCACCTTCGCCACACGCAGTCCCTCGTCCTGTCCGAGCGCGTGGACCGCCATCCCGTAGGATCCCGACTGGGTGACGACGGCGACGCCGCCCCCGCCTCGCGGCAGGCCAGCGGCGATGGAGGCATTCAGCGGCAGTCCCGCATTCTGCACTCCGAAGCAGTTGGGCCCGACCAGCCGCACACCGCCCGCCCGGGCCGCGGCCACCGCCTCGGCCTGCAGCTTCGCGCCCGCCTCTCCGACCTCCGCGAATCCCGCGCTGAGCACGACCGCCGCGGCCACACCCTGGCCGGCCGCGGCCCGGACGATGCCGGGAACGGTAGCGGCGGGCGTCGCGATCACGACTAGGTCCACTAGTCCGGGCACGTCGTCCAGTCGGGGATAGGCCACCCGGCCGCCAACCGTGGCCGACTGGCTAACCGGCACCACCTCACCGGGGAAGGTGGCCAGGTTTTCCCAGAGCAGCCGACCCACGGACCCGGGCCGGTCGGAAGCGCCAACCAGAGCGACCCGGCGCGGGGTGAACACAGCGGCCAGGCCGCTCTTGCCGATCGTCATCAATCGTGTCACCCTCGCCCCTGTCCTCTCACACGGCCCGGCATGAACGAGCATGCGGCGAGCGCCCGCTCCGTGGTCAGGTCTTCCCGGGACGAAGAACCCGCTCAGGCTCGACCCGCGGGAGCAATGGAATCAGCAGCCTGACCAGTCACGCTGGCTAACATGACCGAACATGGCGTGAGCAAGAACAAAGAGCAGGCAGAAACTGCAGTCCGGGACGAGATCGCGGCGGTGGTAGAGCGGGCCCGCGCCGCGGCCCGCGCCATCGAGCACTACACGCAAGAGCAGGTGGACGAGCTGGTCACCGCGGTGGCCTGGGCGGTGGTGCGCAAGGACCGCGCTGAGGCACTAGCCCGGCTCGCGGTGGACGAGGGCGGATTCGGCAACTACGCCGACAAGGTAATCAAGATCAATAAGCGAGTGTCCGGCGTGCTCGCCGACATGATCGGGGTGCGCACCGTCGGGGTGGTGGAGGAACTGCCCTCCGCCGGGCTAGTGAAGATCGCCAAGCCGGTCGGCGTCGTCGCCGCGCTGATCCCGACCACCGGCCCGGACGCGACCCCGCCGGTCAAGGCGCTGTTCGCCCTCAAGGGCCGCAACGCCATCATCTGCGCGCCGCACCCGCGGACCACGGGAGCCACGGAGGCCGTGGTCGGCTTCATGCGAGCCGCCTGCGAGCAGGTGGGCGCACCGGCTGACCTGGTGCAGTCACTGCCCGCACCGTCGCTGCCCAAGACAGCCGAGCTCATGCGGCAGGCCGACCTGGTCGTCGCTACCGGTGGCGCCGGCATGGTCAAGGCCGCCTACAGTTCCGGCACGCCCGCTTACGGCGTGGGCGTGGGCAACTCGGTGCACGTGGTGGACGAGACCGCCGACCTGGCCGACGCGGCCTCCGCCATCCTCGCCGCGAAGACCTTCGACTACGCCACGAGCTGCCTGGCCGACAACGCCCTGGTCGTGCACGAGGACGTGTACGACCAACTGCTGGGACAGCTGACCGAGGCTGGCGCGCATCTGTGTGACGCGGAGCAGAAGGCCTCACTCCAGGCGCTGATGTGGCCAGACGGCGGCCCGGTGCCCTCGATCAAGGTGGTCGCCAAGTCCGCCGCGCACATCGCCGGGCTGGCCGGCTTCGCGGTCAGCGAAAGCTGCCCGATGCTGATGGTGGAGGAAACGGGCGCCGGGTCCGGCCATCCGTTCAGCGGCGAGAAGCTGTCCGTCGTCCTCACGGTGTACCGGTACCGCGGCGACATCAGCTCCGCCGTGGAACTGGTCAACGCCATCACTTCCTACCAGGGGCTGGGGCACACCTGCGGCATCCACACCAGTTCCGACGCGAACGTGGAGCAGCTGGCGATGGGCACCCGGACCGCCCGAGTGCTGGTGAACCAGAACCTCAACGAAGGGGCGGGCAGCCCGCGTAATGGCCTGCCGTTCACGCTCAGCCTCAGCTGCGGGACCTGGGGTGGCAACATCACGACAGAGAACGTGAACGCGCGGCACTTCGTGAACCTGACCTGGGTCTCCCGGCCTTCCGAGCCCAGGAACATCAGCGAGGAATCGTTGTTCGCCGCGCACTGGCAGGCTCACGGAAGGTGACCCGCCGGCGGGCCGGCCGGAAGGTCGGCCCGCCGGGTCTGGCTACTGGGAGGTCATGCCGCCGTCGGCGGCGATCACCGACCCGGTCAGGAACGAGGAATCATCGCTGGCCAGGAACAGTGCCACGGCCGCGATCTCCTCCGGGGTACCGAGCCGGCCGATCGGGTACTTAGCCGCCGTCACCGCCAGCCCGGCGGCCAGGTCCCCGCCGCCGCGGGCGGTCAGCATAGGCTCCATCAGCGGCGTATAGACGGTGCCTGGGCAGATCACGTTGACCCGCACGCCCCTGAGCCCCAGGTCGACAGCCATCGACCTGGTCAGCGCCACCACCGCGCCCTTGGCCGCGCAATACGAGGCGAAATTGGCGATCCCGACCAGGGCCGCGACCGAGCCCTGGTTAATGATCGACCCGCCTCCGGCGGCAACCATGGATGCCGCCGCAGCCTGGGAGCACAGGAACGTGCCCTTGGCGTTGACCGCGAAGCTGCGGTCCCAGTCGTCCTCGGTGGCGTCGGTGACCGAGCCCTTGCTGTTCACGCCAGCGTTGTTGTACAGCACGTCGACGCGCCCGTACTCGCTGATTACCTCGGCGAAGGCGCCGCCCACGGCCGCCCGGTCCGCGACGTCCGTGGCGACGGCCAGCGCCTTCCCGCCTGCCTCGGCGATCTGCTTGGCTGTCTCGGCGGCCGCGTCGGCGTCGATGTCCAGTACCGCTAGCGCGGCCCCCTCCCGTGCGAACAGGGTGGCGGCCGCCCGGCCGATCCCCGAGCCTGCGCCGGTCACCACGGCCACTTTGCCGTCCAGCTTGCCTGCCATCAAGACCTTCCTTCCTGAACCGAAATCTGGCGGGTGCTGCCGCCAGTCACAGCGCGGACAATCCGCCGTCCACGACAAGGGGCTGGCCGGTCATGTAGCCCAGGCGCCCGGAAGCGAGCAGCGCGACCGCTTCCGCGATCTCGCCGGGTGTGGCTACCCGGCCGAGCGGGATCCTGGCCTCCATATCGGCACGCAGTTCCGGCTGGTCCAGCCGCCAGCTGGTCATCGGGGTGTAGACCATGCCAGGGCACACTGCGTTAGCGCGGATCCCAGCGGCCGCATAGTCCACCGCGATCGACCGGGTGAGCATGAGTGCCGCGCCCTTGGACGCGGTATACGCGCACCGGCCGGGGAAGGCGACCAGCCCGGCGACGGACGCGATCGTGATGATGTGCCCGGAACCCCGTTCGATCATGGCGGGCAGCACGGCGCGGCTGCACAGGAACGGCCCTCGGACGTTGACCGCCTGCACCTGGTCCCACTCGTCGGCCGGCGTCTCGTGGCACCGAGTGGCCCGCCGGGAGCCGGTGATGCCAGCGTTATTGACCAGTACGTCGATCCCGCCGAGGCGGCTGGTGACCGTGCCAATGGAGTCCGCGACGGCCGACTCGTCCGTGACGTCGCACTGCAGGGCCAGCGTCACCCCGCCGTCCGCCACGGCGGGCCGCAGGTCAAACGCGGCGACGAGGAAACCGTCGGCGGCCAGCCGCGAGCAGGTGGCCAGGCCAATCCCGGAAGCTCCTCCGGTGACCACCGCTACCCGGCGCTCCGGCTGTTCGCCCGGCGGCCTCACAGGTCCGCCGGACGGCTCTGACCGGCCCGCAGCCGGCACAGCTGGATGAAGTGCTCCGGGTTGAGGAACAGCTCATTCAGCTCGGCCATCTGGTCCATGGTGAATCCGCCAGGCTGGCGGATCAGGTGGTCGATGTACTGGAAGGCGTCCTTGGCACCGTAGCCGACGTGGTGCGCACCGAGGATCCTGCGGCTGTCCGCGTCGATGATCAGCTTGAGCCAGCCGGACAGCACGGGCCGGGTGAACGCGTAAAGCATCGAGCCCTCGGCCGCCGGGAGCGCGAATGTCTCGGGGTCGGCGTCGTCCGGCGGCATCTGGATCTTGATAACGTTCCCGTACTGTGCGCGGGCCTCCGCCTCGGACAGCCCGCACCAGCTCACCTCGTAGGTGGTATGCAGGAAGTCGGGGTACTCGGTGAAGTCGAACTCGTAGTCCTCCCCCATGATGTTGCGGGCCGCGCCGACTCCGCACTTGCGGGCCTTGAACATCTCCATCGGCGGTCCGATCAGGTCGCCCGCGGCGTAGACACCGGGCACCGAGGTCCGCATGCGCGTGTCGGCGATCACGAACCCGTGCTCGTCCGTCGCCAATCCCAGCGGGCCGTACATGGACAGGTCCGGGCGCTCCCCGGTACCCACGAACACGAAGTCGGTATCGATCTGGCGGACTACCCCGCCCGAGTCGCGGTACCGGACCCCCGTCACCTTGCCGTCACCGACCACTTCGAGCAGTTCTGTGCCTTCGACGATCTCGATGCCGCGGTCAGCCATCATGGTCACCACGTACTCGCGCAGCCCGGCGTCCACGTGACGCAGGCTGGCCGTCTCCATCAGCGGGCTGCGGGTCAAGATCGTGGTCTGGCACCCGGTGGCCTGGAAGAATGACCCGTATTCCAGGGCCACCTTGGACCCGCCGATGATTACGCACCGGTTTGGTTCGTAGTCCAGTTCCTCGATCAGGGTGGCAAAGTCATACACGCCCCTGGCGCCGATACCGGGGACGTCCGGGTACTGAGTGCGCGCTCCGGTGCACAGCACTAGGTTGCGCGCGGAGAATCGCTGGCCTTCCACCTCGACGGTATGGGAATCGATGATCGTAGCTGCGGCGTTCAGGATGAACTCCATGTCCAGCTGCTCTTTGGACTGCCAGTTCATGATGGCGTGCGGGTACATCCGGCCCGCCTTGAACAGCCCGACAAGCTCCAGGATGCTGGCTCGCTTCTCGTCAAACGGCGGATACCACAGCTGCCCCTGCATATGCCGGGCCAGGTCGAGTTCCCGAGCTGCCTCGGAAAACAGGTGGTGCGGCACACAGGCCTGGTGCGGGCAGGATCCGCCGAGGAACGGCCACGCGTCGATGGTGAGCTGGCGGCCGCCGCGAGCGCGCAGGAACGCCGAGCCGAACCGCCCGCTGGCTCCGCCGCCCACAAAGATGGCGTCGTACTCGCGGCTGTCCTCCTCAGGGCCGGCCACATTCCACAGCGCCTCGATGTTGTCCGCCGGATGGGCCACGATGTCGTCAATCAGCAGCGCCCACTCGCCGACCGTCAGTGGCGCGCCATCCGCGCCGTGGTCACGGTCTGGTAGCGCACCGAGGTCCCTGATTCGCGCCCGCAGGGATCTGAATCCGTCGGCCGGGTCTCGTACGTTGATCATCGCTAACCCCTTGTGGCTGCTGTCGGCACCTGCCAGTTCAGGATCGCCAGCCGCACTCGGGTGGGTCAGGTCACGGGGGGACGAAGTACCGCCGGGTCGTCACCCGGCCAGGGCAGGGTCAACGATCGCTGCCCAACGCCTGAAGCGTGCCCCAGGCCCGGGTCGCGAGCTGCAGGTTGAAATGGATGTCGGGATCGTTCAGCTCTAGGCCCGTCAGCTCGCGGATCCGCTGCAGCCGGTACTTCAGCGTGCTCTTGTGCACGCACAGCTCAGCCGCCGTGGCGTCGTAGTTGCCGCCATGCTCCAGGTACTGGGTGAGGGTGTGGACTAGCTCAGCCCGGCGGCGCGCGTCATAATCCAGCAGGCTGCCGAGCCATTCCTGAACGAAGGCCTCCACGTCAGACAAGTCCGGAATAGCAGCAAGCATCCGGAATACGCCGAGCTTGGGGTATTCGCAGGCACTGCTCCCCGCAAGCAGCGACCTTTGCAACCGCAACGCCAGGCCGGCTTCGCGCAGCGAGCGGGATACCTCCGAGGGCCGGGCCGCGGGCCCGCCCACCCCGACCAGCACCTGCCTGCCGAGGTCGGACCCGACCGCGCGACGCAGCTGCTCCCAGTCGCCCTGGGCCGCGGTGATAACGGCAACGTCACCGGTCCGGGTCTCGAACAACCCGTCCAGATGGGCGTGCCGCATGGCGCGCCGGACGGCGGTCAGCAGTGCGTCGTCTGACCGGGCACGCCCCTTGCCCTCCACGATCACCACGCGGTGCGGCCGCCGCAGGTCGTAATCCAGTGCCTCGGCCCGGGTCAGGGCGCTCTCATCGTCGGTTCCGGCCAGCAGGTCGTGCACCAGGTCGCCGCGCAGCCGCAGTTCCGTGTCGGCGATCCCGCGCAGCCGGGCCAGTTCCATGGCCAGTACCGTGGCGCCGTGCTCCAGGGCCACGAGATCGGCATCATCGGCGCGCCGCTCCGGGTCGATAAGAGACAGCACCCCCAGCACGTCGCTGCGCGGAAAGGCTAGCATCATCAGCCGCTCACCTTCCCGAGTCGGCGAGGCGGCCCGCATCAGCCGCCTGAGCAGGTGCTCGCGCTTGGCGGAGGACTCCTTCGGGTAGGGATCAGGCTGGCCGGGGCCCGACCATGATGTCAGGTTCCCGTAGCGGTCCTCAATGGCCACCGGCATCCCGGTCAGCTCGTGCAGCGCCTTCGCGATGCCAGGCTGGCCCTCCCCGGACACGGCGACGCTGGTCAGCCGCTGGTGGATGTCCATGCTGCGCTGCAGGCGGCTAACGGTCGCGGCCAGCGCTTCGTTGGCTGTCGCGAGCTCCGCCGCGATGGCCCGCTCACGGGCGTGCAGCCGGGCGTTGGAGACGGCCACGCCGGTCTGCTGGGCCAGGATCCTGATCAGGAGCCGCTGCTCGGCAGCAGGTTCCGCAGCAGCGGAGGCGATCAGGTGACCGAGCGGGCCGTCCACGCCCGACAACGGGTAAGCCCAGGCCCACGGCCGGCCGGCGAGGTTTACCGGACCGCCCTTGCCGCCCAGCGCGGCCAGTTGCCTGCCCAGCCCGGACGGTGCCGAAGCAAACCCGTACGGGCCGGCGTGCCACTGCCCGTCAGGAAAGCGGTATCCCTCCACCCGCCAGGGACCGAGGCCCGGTGCGCTGGAAGTAGCCAGTTCCAGGATCTGATCCTCGCTGACTGACTCGGTCATCAGCAGGGAGACCACCAGCAGGGCCCGGAACTCGCTCAGCCGCTCGCGCAGGCCGGATTCATCAGCCGCGATTGTTCGCTGCGGCATCCTTACGACGGCGATACCGTCCTTGCTCACGCCGTTGGTGGTCGGGCGCTCGGCTGTCATCGAAGATGCGGATCAGCGACTGGCGGGCCGTTGACAAGGGACAGAGCGTCAGCGGATCCGGGGAAAGGCGGCCGCCCATCCAGCTGATCCGGGTCGGCCAGGCGGAGGAACTCGTCTGGCCCGACATAGTAGGGGTTCTCGATGAGGATGCCCTGGACCAGCACCTGCGGATGGGTCATGACGATGTTGACCACGACCTCACCGCTGAATCGGTCGAGATCGTAGAGGCATAGCACCGTGACCGGGTAGCTGGCGGTGACCCGGTTCAGTTCGGACTCGTAACCAACCAGATGCTCGACACCGGGTGTGTCGCGCAGCGCCCAGGTCATCTCGCCTGCCAGGCGGCAGAAAGAGTAGCCCTCGGCCGTCGCCCGGAGAATGTGGTTGGTCCAGAACGCGAGCATATCGCCGGTGCTGAACACGCCGCCCGCCAGATAGCTCGATTCCGGCAGGTGAACGTCAAGCTGGCCGTCATCCGGACCGTGGTTGCCGCACGAGCGCGGCAGGGCCCGCAGCCACTCGGCGGTGTTCCGCGAGTCGACCACGCAGACGCACTTGTCCCCGGCGGATAGGCCCGCACCGAAGTAGCCGCTCAGCAGCCGGTCACGGTCGCTGTCGCCGCGATAGAACGCACAAATGTGGCTACCGGGCAGCAGGCCGATTTCATCAATCCCACTCACCACCGGTCCGGTCATTCCAACCGCCTTGTGACCTTGTGCCTGCTCCGTGTTAACCGGATGTTACATCGTCAGCCGGAGTCCCGGCTCGTCCTGAGAGGACGAAGCCCGGGCTCAAATTCCCCCCGGCCGGACAGGGGCCGCCTGGCGGGCGTAATGTGACCAGCCAGTATCCGCAAGGGCTCATGCCGCTGGATCACAAACCTCCGTCAGAGGCACACGGTTGGTGGTCGTTCCACCATTTCAGGTCCGGGTCGCTACGTGGGGCCTGGAAGCTCGCCCGGCTGCTGATCCGCTGGAGCAGGTGAGAGATGTGGGCGTGGTCAAGCGCCTGGGCTTCGCAGTAGCGCCTGATGAGAGTCGCGGTTCCGGTAGGTAGGGTCAAGCCGCGCTCGGCGCATAGGCGCCGGGCTTTACGGTCGTCAGTTGCGAGAGGTATGCCACGCTTGATGGCGACGGCGATCGTCGCTGCTTCGCCGTCATCCACCAGGCTGGCGAGTTCGACGAAGAACGGAATTTCGTCGGGTACGAGGTCGATGATCTCGACGGCGCCGGTCTCGACGTGATCGGCGAGGTCGACGGGAGTAACCCGGGTCTCGCCATCGGTCGTGTCCCTGAGATGGCCAACCTCGTTTGCCGCCTGTCTAGTGATCAGGCATCTGAAGCCGATGCTGCGAGCGATCTGATGGACAGGGGCGGCTGCCACGAGGTTGATCGTGACGCATGCGTCGAGGAGCAGTGGGGGATTGAGCACGGTTCACCCAGACGCCTCGGACAGGTCGAGGATCTCCGGTGAACCGTCACTGGCTACATCGGCGGTCTCGGTCAGCTCCGCGTAGGCCCGGCGGGCACCGACGATGTCAGTGTGGAGGTAATGGGCAAACTGAGTCTCGGTAATCTCGCCGTCAGCGTAGAGCTGCGCGGCCAGCAGGCGGTAATGCAAGGGCAGCGCGTCGCTGGCCTGCCCCGGCTGCTCAAGACCCAGCATTCGCGCCGCCACCCGTGACTGGAAATTCCGCTCCCGGAGACGCTTCCAGGTTCCGGCGGGAATCAGGCCCAGATCTTCAAGGCGGCCTGACAGCGCCTGCAGGGACACGCCGTACGTGTGCGCGAGCTGGACCAGCATGGACGGGGTCACCTGGTCTGAGCTTGTGCGCTTGAGCTCATGGAACCTACGGGAGAGCCCGCTCCGAGGCATTAGGAAATTCGCCGCGAACGCGTCCGCGAAATACTCGGACTCGGGCTGGCGCAGGTAAGACAGGCGGGTGACTTCGGCCCGGTCCCGGTTGGCCAGGTAGTGGGCATACTCATGCGCCAGAGTCCACCGCTGCCGTTCGTTCGGATGCCGCGAGTTGACGGCTACGCAGCCGCCCAGCACGTCTGCTATCACGAACAGGCCAGCGACCCGTGACGGCAGGGGCAGCACGAATACCCGCAGCCCGACTTCGATTTCGAGCACTTCGCGCAGCTGCCGGACCGGTCCGTCGCCAAGTCCCAGCCGGTTGCGTTCCTCGGTCGCGAGATCTTCGGCCCGGCGAGCATCCAGCGCTGCGTAGGCGCGGACGGGTTCAGGCCGCCCCGGCGGTTCGGTGCCCGAGATACGCAGCAAGTCCAGGTAGTCATCGGCGCGGCGCTGCAGCTCATCCACCGCCAAGGAGAGATCATCGGTGTCGCGCTGATCCGCAGACATCACCGCCCGGAAGCGCGCGCCGATCGCTACCGGCGGCGGCGCAGGCCGCAGCAGTTCGCTCAGGCTCGTCCGGTAAATCTCAGCCAGCCGAACGAGCTCGGGCGGGCTAGCTTCTCGCGTCCCCTTCTCTATCGCGATCAGCAGCGGACGGCTCACGCCCAGGTCCGCAGCCGCCTGGGCCTGCGTGAGGCCACTCGCCTCCCTCGCCGCCCGCAACCGCAACGCTAGCGACGCTGAATGTCCGGCCCTGCCCTGGATGTCATCAGGCATTACGCGACCGTCCTGCGCTCACGCCGCGCCAGGCCATGTGAACGCACGACCCCGGCCCCTGACTGGAGCTGGCTGAACTCCACAGACCAGTCGTCGTCGGTCAGCCAGTGCAGCAACTGGCTGAGCAGAGGGGTCTGCTGCCGCCACCGGTATTGATCCTTACTCGAACCGTGTAAACGACTTTGGTCTAAATGGAATCTTAGGAATGTCAAAATGTCAAGCCGTCTCGGCTGGTCGCCGAGGGGACGAGGCCTGCTAGGGGATCAAGCCCGCCTCGCCCAGCACCGCCGGGCGGGTCTGGCAGATCGCCATGGTTTACCTCCGTCTGTGGTTGAGTCAGCGGCGTGATCAGGCGCGGGCGGGGTGGTCTACAGACAGCGCACAGCCGTCCGGACCACAGGCCCCCGTGGCGTCCTCGGTCAAGGAGACGGGCTGGTGGGTTTCGTCCCACGCCTGCTCCAGCAAGCGAAGCAGGGTGCCGGTGTCCTGGGCACCCGAGATGGCGTAGCGGCCGTCGACGACGGTGAAAGGCACCCCGCTCGCGCCGAGGCGCTGGGCATGGCGGGCGTCGTCTTCGACCTGCTGCCGGAAGCGGTGCTCCTGCAGCGCCTGCCGGGTCGAGTCGCGGTCCAGGCCGAGTTCGCCGGCCAGGTCGAGTAGCGCGTCGACGTCGAAGATCGGGCGGGCCTGGCCGAAGTAGGCGCGGAACATGTGCCGCCACGCCTCGGCGTGCTTGCCCTGGGTGCTGGCATAGGCCAGAAACTCGTGGGCGAGTCCCGTGTTGCCGATCGTGTTGTCCAGCACGATGTAGGGTGCGAGCCCGTCCTGCTCGGCGAGGGCCTCGATCTGGCGGGCGCCCGCCTCCGCTTGGGCGTCGTTCATGCCGTACTTCTTCGCCAGCATCTGCCGGGTGGTCAGCGTGGTGCCGCTGGGTCTGCTGGGGTCGAGTTGGAAGGAGCGGTGAACGACTTCGATCTGCTCGCCGTGTTCAAACCGCTGGACCGCTTGGTCGAGGCGGTGATTGCCGAGGCCGCACCACGGGCACAGGACGTCGACCAGATCTTCCACGACAACTCGGTTAAGGTAATTCCGCGGCTTGCTGCGATGTAACGAGCGCATGCGCTGCCGTAGGAATGGCCCCGCCGCGGGCGGCCCTATAGTGCGCGGTGCCTGGAGGGGCTGGTGCTTTTTGCGGCTGTCCGTCCGCTCACCTTGCGGCGCGGTGCCCGGGCCTGGGACGTTGCCGGCCGGGGGAGGGTGGCGAGGGCCGCCTCGGCGATCGAGGCGAGGGACGCCTCGTCCTTGCCGGCCTTGCCGAGGGCCTCGAGGCCCCGGAGCACGGCCAGCAGGAGGGCGGCGAGCTGGCGGGGGTCGGCGCCGGGGTCGATGTCGCCGTGCCGCTGGGCGGCCTGGATGTCGAAGGCCAGCATGGCCTCGACGGCGTCGAGGGTGCGCAGGGAGCGGGCCGTCACCTCGGGGTCGCGGCCGGCCAGTTCCGCGGTGCCCTTGGCGAGCAGGCACCCGCGGCGCCCGGCCTCGCTGGCGGCGCCCAGCGCCATCGCCCGGACGTGGGCCGACAGCCGTTCGAGTGCCTGCTCGTCTGGTCCGTGCAGCTCGGCGGCGACGCCTTCGGCGATGTCGGCGCAGTAGGCGTCGAAGACGCGCATGAACAGCCGGTGCTTGTCCCCGAACGCGCCGTAGAGGCTGCCCTTGCCCAGTCCCGTCGCCGCCGCGATGGCGTCCATGCTGGTGCCCGCGTACCCGGTTGACCAGAACTGGTCCCGGGCCGCGCGCAGCACCTCCGCCTCGTCGAATTCGCGTGGTCGTGCCATGGTGCCAGCATACCTGTTTGTTGACTGATCCGTCCATAACGACTACCGTTCTGGACGATGAGGTACGGAACGACGGCGGCGGCACCCGCGGGGCGGTGCGCGGCACGACCGGCGCCCC
>Ga0070708_100000339_pt1 | contig 35379 bp, 58 predicted proteins | sample KBSK5503metaG_FD_65469 | JGI IMG/M metagenome (GOLD analysis project Ga0070708, IMG submission 65469) | Corn, switchgrass and miscanthus rhizosphere microbial communities from Kellogg Biological Station, Michigan, USA - KBS K5-50-3 metaG | ecosystem: Host-associated > Plants > Roots >... | reverse complement strand
TCCCCGTTCTCGGCCACGTCGAGAGCCACACCCGCGTACATCGCTATCTCCTTGAACCACGGCGACTCGAACGGCTTCCCGTACTGGCGAAGCTCCTCTAGCTCCTCCGGCGTGACTGTCATACGTGGCACTTCGCCGTCACGACAGGCAGACTGCGCTTCGCCGATGCGCTTGAACCAGTATTGCGCCCGCTCGGCCATCATCGGCTCGTTCACTTGGTTAGACCCCTCCTAAGCGTCAGGTCGCGTAGATCGTTCGCCCAGATAGCTCGATCGTCGTGTCCGTCGTCGCCGGGATAGTGGCCGTTCACATGGTCGTGGATGTTCATCGAGTTATCGGCCGGGTCGAAGTGCAGATGCATGTTCAGGCCTTCGAGGCTCGGCCAGCGACCCCGTGAGACGACGACACGCTTCAGGGTCTCGAACACCTTCACTTTGACGCCTGGCCTTTCTTTGACAGTGTCGAGCAAGCAGCGGAAGGCGAGGCGTTCAGAACCCGGAAGGGCCTACCCGACCTAACGCAGGTGTATCGGTTGCCCGATACAGAACGGGGCTTCCCCGGCCTCCGCTGCATCACTCGCCTTTCTAGTGCTCCGGCAGCCCGGCGATGATCTGCAGCGCGTCGGCGAGCGCTCTCACATCGCCCCCGATCGCGTCCTGTGCGGACGATGCGATGCGGTCCAGCACCGCCTGTTTCGCCTCTTGGAACGTTGCCATGTTGCCCTCCTTCTGCCTCGGCCTCCCGAGGCCCTAGGTGGTAATGCTTGGACTACGGACTCGCGACTGCTCGCTCATTCCGCGTCACATCCGCTTCGCGCGCTCAACCCACTCGGCGACCAGATCCATCGTCGCGTGCACCGACTCGATCATCCCCGCGATCCGAACCGCCGGCAGCGTTCGCGGCGTGTTCAACGTCCGCTCCGGAATCGCGACCTCCAAGCGCTTCAACGCGTCCTCCACACGCTCGAGCTCGACGTCGACCTGCTCCCAGGATGTGACCACCATCGCCACGATGCTCACTCTCCTCCGAGCAGGAATCTTCGCCGTCTCACTGTCGACGTTGATGATGTGCTGACGCGGACAGCGAATTGAAGGTCGGCGCTCACGTGAACATCACGGGCCAAGGGGGTTGTCGCGAAGGTCGTGTTCGCGAAGAAGAACGGCGTGACGACTACAAGGCGTCGCTCGCTGCCGCCGGCTATTTGACGATCGAGGCGTGCACTGGTTCTCCCTCGAAGAGTGCGAGCTGAGTCGGCTCCCTCCTCGTTCTGGTCGTCTTCGACTGCGGTCAGATTCCCCTTTGCCATGCGACCCTCCTAACGGTCACCTGCGCCAGCAATGCTCTGAAGCACGCCACGGACCCAATCCGTGACGCTCGAAGAGACGCCGTGCAGCCCGATCCTGGACGTCTCGCGGGGCGTCTCGGGCGTGCTCGTAGCCCCCATATCGGGCCCACGTGGAGTCGAGGAACTGGTAGGCGCCAGAGGCTCCGGACAGATGGTTGAGAGCGCGGTAGTCGCCTCCCGACTCGCAGTCGCGGATGCGCGGACCCCAGAAGGCCCAACCGACACGGGCTCGCCGACGCACGCTCGGCAGACGCGTTGGATGAAGGCTCCGCCCTGGGGCCGGACGATCGTCCGCCAGAACGGATCCTGTCGGCTCCCGCCGCAGATCTCGCATCGTGGAATCACCGGAACAGGAGCACCCCAAAGCGACGGTGAGGAGGATGGCGACTGCGAGGCCGCGGGCTCGAGCGTGGACATCAATCGCTCACCCCGATTGGCAACGGCAGGCCACGCTTCGCGGCCTCGTGTTCGGCGCAGAGGAGCGCGGCGAACTTCGATTCGTGTGCGTGCCCGCATCGCCAGGTGACGAGCAGCCGATTCAAGAGCGCACCCTGCCAGGTCGGCGAATAGCGTCGACCGCCGCGGCGCATGAGCACGGGGATGATCGTCACGTCGATCATGCGGCAATCCACTCGTAGACGACCGCCCGCACTCGCGGCGTGACACGCGGCCCCTGCTCAACGATCGTCCAGTGACAGTCTTTGACCTGACGGTCATCGAGCCACACGCCCGCTTGCGTGAACGCGTCGAACAATTCCTTCTGCAGGTTGTCGCCGTCGGCGGCGCGAGAGCAGCGGCGCCACACTTCGATCCGGACAGCGAGCAGGCCAGCGAGCTTCTGTCGTTTGCGTCGTGGGATGACGAGCGCGACCTCGTCGCGGAAGTCTTTGCGGCGTTTGAGATCCTCAGCGTTAGACGTCCAGGAGCGGCCGCGGCGAACGGCAACGTGGACGCATACGTGGGGGATGACGTTGATCGGCGCGTCGATGAAGACGAGCGTCCGGCCGATCTTGTAATTACTCGGCTGGCATTTGGCTTGGCGTAGCTCGTCTGCGGTCGCGGGCATCGAAGAACCTCAGTCACCGAACAGATTGAGGAGGAGGTTGCGGACGTCGACGAGCGCGTCGCGGATCTCACGCCACGCGACGAGGAAGACAATGCCGAACACGCCAGCGAAGATCGCCGCGAGCGCCCAGGGCGAACGAATCCAGATTTCGCGCATCAGATGTCGATCCTGATGTCCGCGACCCGCGTGCTCCGCACGATCTCAAGGCCGGCGCCGAGCAGATGCGCGTCACGCAAGCGCTTCGCCGCCGCGCCTTCGAGTTGCTCGGGATGCACACGCTCAAGGCGCACACGCTCGGACGTCGAGACCGAATTCGGATCATCCGGAGGCCAGACAGCCCAGAGTTCGAACATCAGGCGGTCGCTTTCGCTCGCAGCGGATCCGCTGCTGCCTGCAATTGTTCCAGCGTCAGATCCTCAAGCGACTCGACATTGTGATCAGCGAGCAGACGATCCCGATAGCGCGAGTGGGCGACCGGACGATTCTCGAACGCGCCCCGGAACAACGATTGGAGTTCTTCGAACGCCTGCTCCCACTCAGCAGAATGCGCCTCAACCGGCGGCGGCGCGTCAGGAGCCTCGCGTGCCATGCCCTTATCCCAAGGCACTTCCAACTCGTCAATCAGCTTCGATGCTCGATCCTTCGTGATGTCCTTGCGGCTCGAGACGCCCGCAGCTTCGCGGAGTTGCTCGTCCGTCCAGCCGCGTTCCTTCTGCAGGACGATGAGCTTCTTCATCTGCGCCTCGGTGAGTAGCTCTTCGCCGTCGGCGTTGGCGCGTCGCGGCGGAGACGGCGCAGGCTCCCGACTGGCCGTCTCCGCTTTGCGACGTGTCGGAGGGGGAGCGGTCGGAGGGGCCGCTTTCGCGGCAGCCGTAGAAGGTGGTGGAGATGTCGACGGCTTTGGTCCCTCCGAGTTCTTCGACCGGCGAGAGGACTGTGGTGTCGCTTCGACGCCAGTACGATCCGGGTCGAGCTCGTTCTCCGCGACCTGCAGTACCTCGGTGAGCATGTACTTGTACGCACAAGTCATCGCTTTCGGGGTTGCTTTGTCGCCGGAGTCGGAGCCTTCACCCCACGTGGACGTTTCGATCGTGTCGCCGTTGGGGCCGATGATCCGATAGCGGACGTGCAGGTGCACGACGTTGAGCGCGTTGCCTTTGCTCGTGGTCCGTGATTCTCCGATGCGTTCCTCGACGTCTGGGATGATGAGAACGCCTTCGGCGGCGAGGAGGGGTCGTGCGGCTTCGAGAATGTTCTCGATGCCGCGGAACATGAACCGTTGCGCTTCGTTCCGCTGATCCTTCTTGATCGGCGGCAGACGACGGAGGACGCTCACGAGCGCTTGGTGAACGGTCGGCGCGTCAGGCATCCTGTACCTCGGGAGTCACGTAGCGGCCGAGGTCGTGATCGCAGGGCTTCCGGTCCTGCTGCCGGCCCCAACAAGGCCAACACAGATGCCCGGCTCGGGGAGTCAAAGGGCGCCCGCAGATGATCCCGTCGGTGCGCGCGCAATCGCATAGGCCGTTGTTCCGGGCGGCCATCTTGGCGTGCGTCTGCGCGACGCTCGTCCCGTGATTCTCGAGAAGTTCCTGCGTGCGGTCGTCGCCGAGCAGAGCCTTGTTGGTGATGAGCGCGAGCTGCCGCTTCTGCGCTTCCTTCGGGTCTATGGGCGTCAAGGTCATCGGCCTGTCCCCGCGTACTCGGAGCGATAGCGAACGCAGCCTTCACGGTCCGCGCGTTCCTCAACCTCGAGCGGGTGGATCGTGCAGGGACGTCGACAGACGAGACCGTCAATCGAGCGGCGTGCTTCGCTGCGCGTCACGGCGAACACGCGACCGCAACGCGCACACGATGGTTCAGTTGCCTGTATCTTGTGCATGCACCGTTTCTCCGTCTCTTGAGCTCGCGAGTCCCCCTCGCGGGCTCGTCTACTTCTCAGTTGCCGTTCGCGTGGATCCGGCCGAGCGCGTGCAGGCCCGCGATCTCGCTGTCCGCTTCGTCGAGCAGCCGGTCACATTCCCGACGATCGCGATCGTTCAGGTGACGACCGACGCCGATGCCCAGAATGAGAAAGAAAACGTCTCCTGCGAGCATGATGAGAAACACGCGCATCAGCCTTTCCCCTCCTCGTCGTCCCACCGCGCCGGAATGCCCCGCAGCGATACTGGTGCTTCGGATGCAAGCCGCTCAAGGACGCGGGCGAGCGCGCGGAACGTGTCCGCGATGAAGCCGAGCAGGGCGCCGATCATGCGGTCGCCTCTTCCGCGTATAGCTCTTCGATGCTGATCGAGAGAACCTCGGCGAGGCGTCGCGCGACATCGAGCGAGGGTGAGACCTTGCCCGATTCGTAGGCGTAGACGGTTTGCTCGCGGACTTGCAGTCGATTCGCGAGCTCGAGCGCGGTCAGTCCACGCATGTTGCGAATCTCTTTGATGCGGTTCGGTCGGCTCATAGGTCGGGACTATAACGTCCCATGCGCGATAGTCAAGGACAGTGGGACGTTAGCGCCCCATTGACGCCGCCTCACGGGAGAGGCTATAACGTCCCACCAGCAGAGACGGGGAGAAACATGGCCACGACCGCAGAGCGATTGGACCCGGCAGCGGCTCTCCTGAACCGTTATCGGGCTCGGAGAGGACTCACCATCAGTGACCTCGCCCGCATGATCGACCGGGATCGGAAGGCGATTCGCCGGCTACTTGATGGGGATGCGATCGGACTCAAGCCATGGCAGGGCGAGAGCTTGTTCTGGCTGCTCGTCAGGGCCATGGAGATCCCGGAACGGGAGGCCCTGCGAGCACTCGCAGGACACTTTCAAGTCGCCGTGGGAGGACCCAACGCTCCCCGACGTCGAGCCCGTAAGACGCTCGCAGTTGTCATAATCGCGGGCGGTCTGATCGGTGCCCGATCAGGTGTTGAGCCTGCTCAGGCGCGTTCCGATCATGGTCCGAGAATGACACAAGAACTCGACGAGCATTATGGGCGTTCGAGACGCAAAGCCGCCTAAATCCGAGACACCAACCCAAGACGCCCGTACCTGACGTTAGATTCAGGTTAAGGAGCGTGTTTCTTCCCCATGTTCGAACACGGCATCCGCACCGGCGCCCGCGCGGGCGACACACACCAATGCTCACGATGCGCGGTCACATTGACCCTGCTCGCCGGATACGGGTGGACACGATGCCCAGGCTGCTCGTATTGGCTTGAGGAGTCCGTAGAGCGACTCTCCCCCGTCGCTCTACGGACCCGCTCCTCGAAACTCCTCGCCCACCGGCTTCACCTTGCACGCCGGGAGGCGCGCGTGATACGTGAACCCCTCGCGCCCGGGAGGCTCGTCGGATGAACAATCAGCAAGTGTGGCCCCTCATCCTGATCCTTGCTCTCATCTGCGGAGGCGTCGCGGCGGCGATCTGGCGCAGCAAGGGCGGCGTCCCGAAAGAAGCATTCTTGTACGGGGTCCTCTTGGGTCCGATCGGAATCATCATCGCGCTCGTTCGTACACCCGAGGCGGCGCATCAAGTGAACGTCTGTCCTCACTGCCGGGAGCGAGTTCATCCCGAAGCGACCGTATGCCCCCACTGTCAAAGAGAGATCCCCATAGGTTCACGAGCGTCGGCGAGACCTGCGTTCCGGAGTTTCGCTGACATTACCCGTGAACGTGAAGAGAAGAAGCAGGCTCGCCGAGAAAAGAAGAAGAGCCCGCCACCGAAGTAGCGGGCTCAAATGGATTACGGAACGGTTAGACGGCGTCACGAAAAGCCTGAGTCGGATTCCATCGAGGATCCCGGCCCTTATCCCACCGAGTCTTCGCGAGTTCGAAGTGCAGATGGGCGCCAGTGCTGTGACCGGTAGAGCCAACGCGGCCAGCAGCGAACCCGCGTGTCCTGACCGTGCCGATCGGGAATCCGCACTTGCGGCTCATGTGGAAGAACCGGCCGTATCGGCCCTTCCACGGACCAACAAGAAATTGCCACTCCATCCAGTATCCCGCGCCCTCATCGTCATATCCCTTGTCGATGAGTTTCGCTTTCTCGGGGAGTTGAATGATCCAGTCAGAAATGCTTGGGGCGTTGAAGTCTTCACGGTCGATGTCGACTCCCCAATGGTAGCCACGTGGATTCGTTGGAGTCTTCTGGTAGCCGACCCTCAGAAACGAATCCTCCGGGGGATTCGCCTTGTGACCGCTAGCTGCTCGGACAGGGAACGCGACAGCGCTCATCGCTTAACCCAACGGGGGGATAGCTTCGTCGAGCGCCGCGGGCGGGCTCGTCGCAACATCAGGAGTCGCGGGCTGATACGCGCGGTAGAGCACTTCGAAGAGCGGCACGCCGATGAGCGAGACGAGGTTCTTCCATGTGATGGCGTCGGCGCTGAGAAGCAGCGGCAGTTGGGTCGCGACAGTGAAGACCGCGATCCGCAGGAACCGTTTGAGTTGAACGAGGTTCGAGCCTTTCAGCATGTGACCTCCTAGAGTTTCGTGATCGCGCAGCGAATGTTGGCGCCATGCGTCACGTCCAGATGCCAGACGCCCGGCGAGACGAGGAACTGCACGTAGGTTGCGACCGGCCGTGGGCGTCCCACGTAGGCACGGACGGGGGTGATCTGCCACCACAAGACTTGCGAGCCGAGCGAGACTTGATTCGTCACGCCAAGCGTCGTGGTCGTGCCTCTCGTGAGAAAGACGTTGACGCTGCCCGTGCGCGTCGATGAGCCACACGCGAGCTCCTGATGCGTCTCGTAGTCTTCGACGCGTTGCACGACCGGAGAATCGACAACCGCAGGTGAAGAGCCAGGCGCGTGAACGAGAAGAGCGCCCGTGAAGGCGCCCAACATGACGATCAGGACCGCTAGCCGCTTGAACATGATGCGCGAGGCTTGACCGTCGGCGGACGCACTGACCGGTGTTTCGGCGTAAAAAAATCGGTCGTCACATAAAGCGTGTCATCACGCACTGTCACTCCCACGCCGATCTGCGTGTAATCAGGGTCCAGGATATTGTCCCTATGACCCGAGCTCGCCATGAATCCCTGATGGATCGAATCGCAATCGGGGCCCATCCCAACGTTCTCGCCGCCGTACTCGTAACCACCGATCCAGTTGTACTCCCCAGCAAGATCGTTGTTGTGGTAGATGGTCTGGTCCGCGGCCATCTGCCGAGAGTGGCGGCGTGCGATTTCGTCGACCTTCGGATTGTCGATGAGTTCTCTGTGTCCGACAGCGCGACGCTCCGCATTAACACGCGACCGGAAGCAAGCCTCCTCGGAATTCTCTGCCTGGACGGGCGGGACGATGAGAAGCAAGCTCAAGACGAGCGCCCCGCTGATGCGAAAAAACGGGCGGTTCACCGTTTCTGCCTCAGCGGATGCAGCGCTTTACACTCGTCATGCGTGAGCGTCGGCGGACAGGTTCCCTGACCGTGCGGGATCAGTTGCATGGCAGGAACGAACCGTGGTTTCGGGATGCTGGTGTCGCTCCGCTTCCCCCGAACAGTTTCGGGAACGACACTACAGCGAAGATCGCCAGTCCCACGGCGATCAGCTTGTAGCGAGTGCTCACGGTCGACCGCCGATACGTCGCTCTTTGATGAGCGCCTGTTTCAACGCGGTAATGTCATCAAGAGCCTCGGTGAGACGCGAGTTGACGAGCACGTGAATCTGTCGGAGAAGACGAATCATCAACACGCCGCCAACGATCAGAACCACGCTCAACCCGACAAGATAAGCGCTCACCGTCCCCCTCCTCTACGACATGAACCAACGACAGGCGTCGGATCACATGTGACCGTCGCAGTCGGTTGTGGCTCAGGCGATACGACCACGACCACGACCTCGCGTCGGCGTTGTTCTTGGATGATCACCTGAGTCTGCCGGCGTTGCAGTTCTTCGATACCGTCGAGCAACTGCTGCATGGCCCTGGATTGAGCGTTCGGACCCGCCGCGATCGCGGCACGGAGTTCCGCAAGCGCGGCGCGCGTCGAGATCGCGATCTGTTCGATTTTGACGCGGTCACGATCAGCCTGACGATCCCGAGCTGCCTGCCGCACCTGCTGTCCGATCACGTAGCTCATCGACACGAATCCGGCGATGAGCATGATGATTATGGCGATCACGGTAACGATCTCGAGCCAACCCATCCGCGGCCGCTTCCTGAGTATGTGTCTGATCCCGCGGATCGTTGACGTCGTATCAGGAGCTATCAGGTTTCTTTCGTCGGCGGGGTTGGGAGGCAAGCCACTCACGCCGCGCCTCTTCCCAAGCTCGCTCCTGCTCCCACTTGGATTGTGTCGCTTCGAGTTCGTCCACCCGCCGTTCGAGGATCGTGTTGCGTTCGTCGCAGCGTCGCTCCTGTTCTTCCGCCCATACTGCTCGCGCTTGGGTGGCTTCGAGCACGGCTTTCCATTGGGTGAGGATCGTTTCCGCTGCTCGTTGGTCGATGTCTTTCATGCCGACGAACGGATGCGCGCGAGCTTGAGATCGGCGCCGACGTTCGGATAAACCCAAAGCGGTTGCGAGTAGTGAGAACGCGCCGATGATCGGAGCCCATTGTGGATCTATCGCAGCTAGCCACACTCAGACGCCTTCCTCTACGATCCGGGTGCTTGCAGGCGCGCGAGCAACGCGTCGAGGTTCGTCGACCCCTGCTCGACGGTTAGGATCGCCTCCGCCGTCTTCGTGTGAACCTCCACCCGGCGCACGCGGAACACACGGTCGTCGTTCAACGGATCCGTCACCGGACCCGCCGCGCCCGTATCGGCGATATGGATGAGCTTGCCGCCTTCGGGTGTGAGCTCGAGATAGCTGATCGGGCTTCCTGAACCGACATGTGTGACTTGCCGGCCGATGACCCTAAACTGGCCGGCACGTGAACGGCGTTTGCCTTTACGGAGGAGCACGTCGCCGAACAGGTTCGCTGCGGCCAATGCTGGGGATGCTCCCCCACCGCGTTTGCGCGTCACCCACGATTCGGCTCGCGTGGTTGCGGGAATGAAATCGGCGCCGGCGGTGATCGTCCCCATGTCAACGTAAGTGGTGCGTGAGATGTTTAGTGCCGTGAGTTCGGGGATCGTTTGCGTGCGGACTGTTTCGGCGGATCGGCCTAGCAGATCCGTGTAGCGGACAACAGCCTTATTGCGGAGATTGTTCGCGTCGCGGCTGAGGTCGCTGATCTCGACGCCGTGCACGTAATAGTCGACTGTCGTCGATCGGGGGCGGACGTCGAGGCGGTAGAGGCCGCTGGAGAGTTTCTCGTACACACCCCACGTCCACTCTTCGGTGAGCGGATTAGCGACATAGTTCATCATCAGGTCGAGCAGGTCGGAGGGTTGTGTTGGTGATTCGGCGATGCAAAACTCGATGAGCCTCGCCATGTCTGAGATGTAGTCGGCGGTTACCGTCCCACCGATCCCTGGGGCGCCGACGACATGCAACGCGGGGCAGGAGGCGAGCGCGAGTTCGCGGATTACTTCTCGCCCTGTCAACAGTCCACCGGCCGCGACTTCCGTGCCGGTTCCGTAGATGGCGAGATTGTGGATGATGATCGTCCGGCCCGACGATCCGCCAATATCGGTGATGTTTCCGTTTGCGTAGAACGGTCGGATGATGAACCAGCGGTGCGGGATTCCCCCGGTCGAGCTGCCTTGGACGTCGACGACGCCCTCGCCTTCGCTCAGCGAGTCGGCTTGCGTCCACGCGGCGTCGTACAACAAGGTTCGCGACGTGCCGTTATCCGGATCGGGTGCCGAGTAGACACGTAACCGGGCGTTCGCTGCCGCGGATCCCAAGCATCTCCATTGGAAGTAGATGCGGCGCGCCGAACCGCGCGGCCAGCCTGGGGGAATCCGCTTGCGAAGGTCGAACGCATCACCGGCGGTGATCGTCTCACCAGTCTCAAGCTGCGGGCATATGACACGAATACACGGGTCTGTCGTCGTCAGCCCCGGGTCATCTCCCACGTCCCACGTGATGCGCCGCTTGTAGTCGGTTGGCGGCGATTCGGGGCCCGCGTAATCCCACGCGTCCAGCCGTTGATCGCGGAACAGGCCGCGATAGAAGTCATCGTCTCGGGCGTGTCGTTGCCATCCGAACGTCCCGTAGCGAGCCCACATGCCTTGCGCGTCCGACTGGCGCACAACCGGCTCGATACGACCTTCGTAGACTCGTTTCGTGCCTCGGGAGACAACAAGATCCTCGAAGCCCGTGTACGGTGTTTCTTGGCTGATCTTGGTCTGCTGCCGGAAGCCGCCCTCAGCGAAACCTCCCGGGTCTTCGATCGCCCACCATAGGTCGTCGTAGCCGGTTAGTTCTTGCGTGCCGCCGAACCGGATCGTCGGTGCCACATCCTGCGTCGGGCCGCCCACAGGTCCCGGGTCGGGTGGTGGTGGTGGGGGTGGAGGGAGGACTGGAGCGGTCGGGCCGATCCATGAGTTGTCTGTCGCGCCGGCCGTATTGTTGAGCGCGAAGTCGTCGATGTGGGCGTCATAGTTCGCTGACTCGAAACGCACGCGCCCACACTCGGCGATGCCACCCCACGAGGTTTGCCCCGTGAAGCTGACGACCATGTTGCCGTTGACTTTGATCTGGAAGACGCCAGCGCTCGCATGAAACTTGATATGCGTTTCGATGAGCATGTACTGACCGGCGACCAGGACACCGCCGGCGCTTTCTTGGAGAATGCCAACGTGGGCATTGTCGTCATACGCTTGGATCTTGCCGATCGGCGTGTAGTTACCGACCGAGACCGCGCATTGCACGACCCCGTTGTGGTCTAGATAGCGGATGACGTGACGAAGATTGCCTGGAGTGTCACCGGGCGTGTTCGTCCAATAGATGTATTGTCGCGTGTAGATTTCGGTCGGATTCCCTGGAACGCTGACGGTAAGCCCGGTCGTGTCGAAATCGTTCAGACCGTAGGCGCGTAACCCGCTATGGACAGGGCTCGTGATGTTCGAACCCTGTTGGCTAACATCGAAAAATGAGAGGTTGCCGCTCTCCGCGCCGTCCGTTAGGAGCCGCGTCACTGAGCTACCTCTTGAACCTTGGGACGAGGGTCAGGGTCGCGCTCGAGATCGGCGTCGCCGGATACGCGGGAAGCGTTGGCGCCCCCCCACTCCAGCCCGAGTCGAATGCGTGCTCGAAAATGATCCGCGTATCCAACCCAGGAGTGAGCGTCAGGCCGCCACTAAACAACGCGGGAGCCAACGATCCCCCAGAGACGGTCCCGTAATAGGCTTTCCGGAACTGTGAATCGAACACGAACGTTTTCGCCGCCGCTGCCGACAAGTCCGAGTAAGACGTCCAGTCGATCGACCCCATCGGCTCATCCGCCGGCAACAAGAAGAGCTTGTCGAGCCACACTTCATCCGTTCCCGTAGTGCGATGCACGCGGAACTTCCACGACCAGTTCGCGGGAACCGGACTGACAGGGATCTCGAACCGGTCGAGATACACGACCTCGTATTTCGCGCCGCTCAAATGATAGAACCCCGGATCCCGCGCCTTCCCCGCACGGGCGGGCACGCCGCCGATCGCGAGATCCACCGAGCACGCGAACTGTTGCGCCGTCGCCGAGAAGTCCTTCAAGACGGCGAACACTTGCATTTCGCCGACGCGGTCAGCGACGTTCGTGTTCTCCGTCCACGAACACGTCTTCTCTACATCAACTGCGCTGAACGTGAACTTGCGCGCGTTCCCGCCCGCCGCGTCGCTATCCGCCTGAACGGTCCCGTCGCCTGATGCGCTTTCCGCTTGGTAGCTTGAGCGCCAGTTCGCGGGATTTCCTCGGGTGCGTCGCGCGAAACGTCCGAACGCGCGGTTCGGCATCGTCGGATACGCGAACTCGATGATCGTTAGAGCCTCAAGGTCTCCGGTGATCTGCGAGCCCGCGATGTCAATGAAATAGGCCATCGGCTACTGCGCGGCCTGCCCGACCACGAGCAAATAAATGTTATCTGCAGCCATCGTCGACAACGTCAACGTCAAGACCGTGCCCGAGGCGGAAGTCGTCCCCACCGTCGCGAGCGTTCCTGCGGCGATGAACGACGCGGCTTTCACTTCTTTGAAGAGCGCAGCAACATCGAACGTGTCGGCCGTGTTCGCGTTATAGATCCGATACAACGCGTAGCGCTCCCCCGGCCCCTCTTGAAACACGGCGACCGCTTGACTCGCGGGGATCAGCGCCATCAGTTCCTCCTATCCAGTGGTAGACGTATAGACGGGAATCGTCGCCGCGCCACGCGCATACGGTTGCGCGTCCAACTCAAGCATCGTCGGGAGGAGGTTCGCTCGAGTCCAGAACCGGTCGTAGTGAAACCAGGCGCGCGAGGGAACGAGATCGAAATACATGCTGTTCGCCGATGACGCGTTCTGTAGGCGAAAGTGGAGGGACGAGAGCATCTGGACTTGGCTGATGATCGCCTGATAGTTCGCCATCAGATTGTCGTGACTCGTCCCGCTCGTTTTGAGCTCGATCGAGATCCGTCGCAGGCCGTAGTGGGCTTGGCTCACGTAGATCGTCTCAACGAAAAACGTCTCAGACGCGGCCAAGGTCAAAGGCGGCGGTTCGAATTCGATGGATCGGACCATCGCCGAAATGTCGAGCCGCAACGCGTTTGATACGGGGTCCGTGAACTGGATCAGATCCATCAGCCACGCCCGCCGACGCGGCGGATCCCTTCACTCCGATTGCCGAGATGCTTCGCAACCAGCCGACCCACAGGCTGACCATCAAGGTAGACGTCGCCCGGTCGCATCGGTGCTCGGCGCAGTTCATCGACGATGCACCGCGCGAGACGCGCCTCATCAACCCCGCCCGTCGCATCTGCTGACTGGACTGGTCGCGTCCTCAACACAGTGACCGAGCCGCCGTCACGAGAAACCGCAGACCGCGGGAGAAGAGCAACGAGATTGCTCTGCGTCCGCGCAGCAGTTCCCAAGCTCAATGCACGCGCGCCGAAACGGTTCAACCGTTCCAGTCGCGCGAGGCCGATCGACGCGGTCGCCTTCGGATTCAGCACGTACTCCTTCGGATGTAGGAGCGCTAGGTTCGGCCGTCCGCCGGCGATCCCGACGTTGTATCCGCCTTCCTGGAATGTTCTGTTCTTGAGGCCCTGATTCACCAGGCCCTGCAACACCGCGGGCGAGACACGGAAGCTCGTTACAGTCGCACTGACCGATGCGCGCACCGACGCGATGACCCTGGTGAGAATCGTGCCCTTCAAGCCGAGGCCACGCAGCAACGCCTGGAGCTCTTTGAGAGGGATGGGACCTTGTTCTTTGACGATGTTCGTGATGACGGTGCGGATGTCGCCGCGGAGTTTGATCTTGTCGAACTGTAGGTTCAGCTCTTTTAGTTGGGTCGAGTCGAGTCGTTTCGTCGCTGCGCCCATGACGTCGATGCTGTCCGCCGTGTGCGCGGCGACGCCTTGGGCTTTGATCCAGTCGGCGATGATCTTCGTGAACTGCGAACTGTTCGCGTTCGCGAGGGCCTTCACGAACCCCGCGCCCTTCAACCCCATGTCCTGCAGTTGCTTCGCGAAATCCTGGGGAAGGCCTCGCGCGAGGAGCTTCTGCCAGTTCTTCTGATAGTCGCGTTGGGCTTTGAGTTGCGCGTCGAACGCTCTCAAGATCTCCCGTGGCGCTAGCTTCGCCTTGCCCGAGAACTCGTCGAGCGCGGACTGGACGCCATTGAAGCTTTCAACCGTCCCAGCCTTCCAGGTTTTGAACTCGTCGACCGTCATCCCGGCAAAGACGTTGATCGCTGTTTCCGTCTTGCCGAGGCTTGATTGCCATAGGGCTACGAACTCGTCGAGCTGCTTCTTCGATCCGGAGAGCAACTGTTCGGCAACAACGACACCCTCTTCGCCTTGGGACTTGAGGCTTTCGACGAACTCGCGGGGAGCTCCTTTGACGAGGAGCGCGTTGAAGTCTTCCGTCGCGCTCGCGGTCTGTTGGAGCGTGAACCGGTAATGCTCAAGGCCGTCCGCGCCCTCTTGCGCCGCCGCGCCCGCCTGACTGAGGGCTTTCGTGTAATCGTCGAAGAAATGTTCGACGCGTTTCGATGAGAGACGATCTTTGCCGAGCGCGGCCTGCAGTTGATCGAAGATCTGTTTAGCGGCCTTGGCGTTGCCGCTCGACACGAGCGAGGCGAGGGCCTTATCCATGTCATCGACGCGCGCTGAAAATGCTTCCGCGTTCGTCTCGATTCCGGGGATCCAGCCGAACGCGTCGGCACCGAGCCGGTCGATCGTGCCGAGCACTCCCCCTAGGCCTTGAATGTCCTTCTTGAGGCCTTGGATCGCTGAGGAGTCGAACGTTCGCTTGTCGATTCGCGCGGCGTGTAGCGCCTCGTTGAGGTTGATCGCTCCGCTGCTGAGTTGTTCGAGAGCCGTGATCGTCCGGTTGATGTCGGGCCGACCGCGGAAGAGCTCGTCAATCTTGGAAGTCAGGAACTCGACAGCCTTCCCAGCAGCGAGGAATACGGCCGCTTGCGGCAATGCTCTCGCGAGGCCGGTCGCTGCGACGGCCGCTCCCCCACTCGCGGTCTGTTGGAGGGCAAGCGCGGATGCGAGGGCTTCGGAGCCGGCGGTGGCCTTCACCTGGCCCCCGTAGAGGCCTAGGAGGGATCCTGTGGCAGCAGCGTTGACGGGGATCTGTTCGGCCGTGACTGCGGTTTGCACTTCCTGCGCGGCCGTCGTGCCGAGCACAGCGAGACGCAATGCCTCATAGCGGAGCTTAAGAAACTCTAGCGCCGCCTGCGAGGCCTCGGTGACACGCTTCGCGAGCAGAACGGCTGCGATGAACGTACCGAAGACAGCAGAGGCGGTGAGCACGCCCGCGGGGATCTTGTTGAAGGCTGCGGCACCGCGAGAGAGGACTTGGAAGAAGGTCGTCAGCGTCGGTATCGCCTTCAAGCCGAGTTGGACTTCGAGGCCTTTGATCGCGAGCCCAAGATCGCGTTGCGCGAACTTATAATCCGAGATCGCCTTAAGTTGCGTCCCCGACAGCGACAAGCCGAGTTTTTTCGCTTCCTCATCGAACTTCTTCAACCCGGCGGCACCCTGATTCAAGATCGGGATCAGCGCCTTACCGCCGCGGCCGAACAGGTTCAACGCGAGCGCTGTCTTCGTCGGCCCGTCCGGCATCTTCGCGAACACGTCCGCCGTATCACGCAGCACATCATTGAACGGCCTGATCGCTCCGCGCGCGTCGCGGAAATGGATGCCCGCCGAGGCGATCGCCTTATCGCCGGCGACGAGCTTCTTCTCGAAGATCCCAAGGCCTTTGCTGAGATCGTCGGCTTCGAGTCCGAAATGATGTGCGGCAACAGCGAGTCCCGACGCTTCAGCCGCTGTGACACCGAGGAGACGAGTCAACGATTTGACTTGGCTGCCCCAGTCGACCGTCGCGCTGATCGCGGCCTTAAACGATTTGATGACCGCCCCCGCGGCGAGGCCACCGGCGAGCACGCCGAGCTTCTGAGAGACACCCCCGAGCGGACCTTGAGTGTGCGTGGCCGTCTTGCCGAGTTTCGAGAGCTCGGCCTCCGTCTTTTTGAACACGCCAGACGCTTGATGCGCGTCGGCGATAACGGAGATGCTGACGAGACCCGGCCGGCTGCTAGCCATTCCGTCCCTCAAATACTCGCTGCGCGGCGCGTTGAATCGCGCCGGCGGCGAGGCGTTCCACCGTTCCTCGTTCCTGCTCGAGGGCGCGGAGAATGAACGGATCGGGTTTCACGTGCCGCACGTAAGCGCGGTGACGCTCGGAGGCGGGGACTCTGATGATGCGCGCGAACATGCGCGCAGCCGAATAGGGCGTGTCCGAAATGATCTTCGCACCGCCGCGTCGAATGTGGACCTTGTATGAGCGGCTGAGTTGACCCGCATGACGATCACCACGCCCGCCGCGTACCGTGATCGACGCAGCGCGGCTCACAACCGGGCGCGCCGCTTCGCGGAGATCCGGCGTGAGCGCTCCTTTGACGCTTAAACGTCGAAGGGCGCGACTCGTTTCGACGAGTCCCTCGATACGGATCGGCTGAGTCACGTTGACTCCTCGTGACGCGTCTGGATTTCTTCGAGAATGGCGTCGAAGATTTCGGGTGGTGTTTCGTGGACGAGCTCTCGATAGGAGAGTCCCGTGTCGATCATGAGGCTTGCGATGAGCCGCTGGGTTGTTCCCCGTTCGTCGATGCTTTTCCCTCGGGCACCTCAACACGCAAGTCGACGATCATCGGAACGAACACGTCGAACTCGGGGAGGTCAACGCCTTTGCGTTTGAGGCCTGTCCAGACGAGATACGTCAACCATTCGAGTCGCGTGTCGTCTGCGAGCTGCCCCGCCGATACGCCGAACTTTCGTTCGAACGAGATCTGGTCGGCGACGGTCGCGCGTTCGAGTTCGAACTTGCGGCCGTCTTCGAGATCTACTTCAAATCCGGCCATAGTTGGTTTCACCTCCCTCCAGTTTCGACGGGGAAGTTGCTCGGGACTAGCCGACTCGCGCGAATGCGGTCGCTGCGTTGAACGTGCCCTGAATCTTCGCCGCGTCAGTCACCGACAGGGACAGGTTGAAATCGAAGAACGCGGTCGCGAACCAGTACGTGCCGGGGCTGTTCACGATGTCGGGATACACGTAGGTCTTACGCGCGGCGCCGTCGGCCGCTGCCGTGTAGGTCTGTTGCGCGCTCACGTCGAAGAAACCGGCGAACGAGCCGCTACCGTCCGGCAGGCCCGCCACATACGTTTTGCCGGCGTCCCCGAACGATGTCGTGTCGACACGATCGCTCGTGAAGCTCGCGTCGATCGAGTTCAGGAAGTTAAGCGGCTCCGCTGTGGCAGCACCGCTCGCGACTCCCATGTAAAGCCTCGCGTTACGGCCGTGGACTCTTGCCATTTCTTGTGCCTCCCTTCAATGAGCCGCGAGACCATCCCGCGACACATCACGCCAATAGGTTCAAAGCTCGACTCGCCGCCGCTTCGAAAGTCCGATCCGCGATCGCCTCACGCGCCTTGAACGCAATACGCTCACGTTCATCATCCCTATCCAGGTACCAGCGAAGCTGCTCCGAGAAGTCGTCGGCGCTCGTGAATGTTGGAACCATCGGAAGAACAGCCCTATTCTCGCCTCGCGCCTCGGTGAGGTAGAACGTTCCACAAGCGGCAAGCTCCACTTCGCGTGGGCCCATAGCCCACCCATCGGCGGTTTCGCCCGCATGAGCTTCGCGGCGATAAATGTTCGCGCTTGCTTTCGCCGAGTTGTAGATCTGGACGGTCTCGGAATTGTCGACACACTCATCGAAAGGATGCGCGAGGAACTCTCGGAGACACGAGTCGACGGATAGGTCCTGCCAGTTGCCAGCGAGCAGAACCTCTAGATGAGTCCAGTCGATCTGCTCGAAGAACTCGATGCGCGACGGAAACCCTGTCCCCACGAAACAGAAGTCGCTCGCTTTATCTGGGTCCACGGGACCGGGATGATGAAGTTCCGGATCGTAGGAGTGCGGCGTGTAATGCGTGTTCGGGTTGACTTCTCGGAACCGTTCGAGGTTCGTCGGATCGTTCAGCAGCACGAGATCAGCAAACTCCGCGCGTTCGAGTTGATTATCATCCTCATAGGGTGATTCGGTGAGCAGCAACGCGACCCGCATCCCGCGTGATCGCAACACCTCGAGGACGAACGTCGGCACGAAGAAGCAGCTCGTAACGACCACAAGGTCCGGCCACCATTGAAACGCGGCAGTATGGATACCTTGCGCTGCCAGACCGACAGCCTCTTCAGGGAGCAGCGCCTTGCGCCACCGGCCCTTGCGTTTCAGCGCTGCTTCTGAGTAGAACTGAAGACGATCCTCAAGGTTCAGGTTCTTGACGTCGCAGCCCAACTGCCGAAGAGCCTTCACCCAGCCTCGATGCACATCCGCGACCGAGAAGGCCGGCCCGGGTTCAACCGTGAGGACGCGCACTAGTCGATCCAAGCGACCGCGTACAAGTCCCCTGGTGTGCTCGTGTCGAGATCACACTGGAAGCCTCGTGATTCGAGCACGAGCCGTAGCTCGCCGGGTGTGATGTTCTGGTAGAGCTCTCCCGGGTGGACGGGCCCGCCGTCGATTCCCGAGTGGGGTTCTCGTCCTGTGCTTGCCATCGTCAGGAAAACGACTCCTTGGGGTGCGAGCCATGTGGCGATCTTGTTCACGATCGACGGCCATCTGGGCTCGTGTTCGAACACTTCAGCGCAGACGATCGCGTCGAACCGTTCGTCCGTGGTCCACAAGTCCGCCGTGTCGCCGATCACGTCGACGCCGTCGCCGGCGCGCAGGTCGACTCCGAGATAGTCGGCGCCAGCGAAGTATTCTCGGATCGAGCCGTTCACGTTCCGGCTACCAATCTCGAGCACGGAAGAGAAGGGGCCGTGTGCGGCTGCTTGCGTTGCGATGAACGCTCGGGCTGTCTCGTGCATTAGGTCGCCGTCAGTTCGGAGGTACACGCGAGGTCGAAGGTCACGACGCAGCCATGCTGTTCGTCTTCTTGTATCTCTCCGGTCGACCCTCCCGCGATCTTCACATCCCAGTCTGTGTTCGTAAGCGTCGGATTGGATCTCAGTTCCGCTTCAACCTCAGCGGCAATCAGAAAGGCGCGATCCCGAGCGACCGCATAAGCATCGAATCGCTGCGCGAACACATGCACGGGCAGAGTGAAATCCTCTTGCTTCAACTCGGGAGTGACGTATTCCTGCCGCCAGTCCGTGACCACGGAAGAGACGACTATGTATTCAATGGGACGCGGATCCGACGGCTCGCCCACCGTGATCTGCACACCTGAGAGCGCAGGCCGCGCCGCGAGAACCTGCTTCACCTTGTCTTGCGTCGCGGGGATCCTTGAGACGGCAGCCATCTATGCGATCCCTGGGATCGTGCGCCCGTACTGCTGGATCACAGCATCAACCTCCGGCAGGCCAGTAGGGCTGCCGGCTCGGCCGGCGAGCGTGAGACGAAAGAATCCGATGTCGGTTTGTTCACCTGTGCGACGTGACCACATTTCGTTTCCGACGAGATTCGCGCGAGCCAGCGCCATACACGCTCTTCTTACGGGTTCGGGTGCTTGAGTGAATCCGTGCTCATAGAAGAGCGTTACGTTCAGGTCACCCCACCCCCACGAGCCTGTCTTCCGGCGGATCCGGCCGCTCGGGTAATACTTCAAGTCCGTGATGTCACCAGCCGTGAGCGCCGTGCTGTCGATGGAACCTGACACGACGCGACGCGGCTCGCGGTTCAGGACCTGAATATCGCGTGTCCCTGTCCCGTCGAGCTCTTCGCGGGATCCTCTTCGACGCATCGCCACGCCGAGCAGGGTTTCGAGGCGGTTCTGGGCGGCTTCTCGAGCGTCCCGGACTTTCGCATCCGGATAGGTTGCGCTCGGCAGGTTCGTGTCGAACGCACGCAGTTCTTCGATCGTGAACAGGAAACCGCCGACGACTTCGAACTGGGTCTCATACGTGTCGACTTGCCCGCCAATCGTCGCTGTCCACGTCGCCGTATACACGTCAACTTGCGCGAGTTGTGCTGGGGTGAGCGAGAACTTGAAGATCGTCGCATCGCTCGTGACCGTCGACGTGCCGGATGTGAGCGTCGTGCCCGCCGAGTCTTTCACGATGACGCTCGGTGACGCATCGGGCGCGGCGGGGAAGTCGATCTGAATGTCGCCGGCCGCGCTTTTCAACAGCTCATCCATGATCCAGCCTCAGAAGGTTTGCGATCCGGCTTCATGCCCTACAGTTCGCCCGCCCGCCTCGGCGGTGACGAGCGTCTTTCCGCCGGCTTCGCTTGAGCGGGTGCGTGGCGTGACGGCAAGCATCGCGTTAATCACCGTGTCCGCGAACAAGTCCACAGCGGCCGCGATCTTCAAGACTGCCGTCGCCGCGGTCAGAGGATCCGCGTTCAAGTCAACGACCGCCTGAGCGAGCGCGAGTCGTAGAACTGTTGCCGCCGGGTCGAGAATCCCCTCAACTACCGCGAACGCCGGAACGGTACGAGTCCCGAGTGCGAGTGTTTCGCTTGCCGCGTCGAGCTTCGCCTGCACGAGCATGACCCGCGCGGCGGTAGTCTGCTCGTCGAGGATCCCGTCGATGATCGCCTGCACGGGAACAACCCGTTTCGTCAATGCTGACGTGTCGCCGACCAGTTCGATAACCGCCTGGGCGGTGACAGCTGCGAGCCAGGTCGCGAGAAGATCATTACCCAGATCAACTGCGCTCGCCGCCTGGAACGCTGCGATTCCGAGGGCTAGCGGATCCCCAGCAAGATCGAGCGCCGCTTGGGCGATCAGGGCTCGGAGGCTTGTGATGTTCGTGTCAGCGGCGAGGTCGATGCTGGTCTGCGCTTGTGCTGCTCTCGTGCTCGTTGATAGTGAGTCGAGGATCGCGTCGAGTGCTGCTTGGGCGGGTGCGGCGCGGGATGCTTGCGTGTCTGGGTCGGCGATCAGGTCGATGATCGCCTGGGCCGTGAGAGTCGCGCCGCCAGCTTCAGGGATGTAGTACGCGAAATACCGATTACCTGTCACAGGTTAATCCAACGTCAAAATCGACCAATCGAAATTCCTCGACGTTCCGGCGACCTGCTTCAAGGTAATCGAGCCGCCGAACGGCATCACGACCGGGATCGAGGGTTTGATCGGATCGGCTTGCGCGTGAATGTAGCTCGCCATGTAGACCTGCCGGACCGTCCCGCCGGTCAGGACTTTGAGTTTGATGCGGAGTTCGAGCTCGTCGTCGGCGACCATGTTCGCGGTATCAACGAGCAGCACCCGCGTTTTTAGGGTCGTTGGGGCGGCGAGTTCGTGTTCCGTCCCGACTGTCGCTGATTGTGTGCCGGAGGATTCGATCGCTGCCATGTCAGCTCACTCCGTAGAGAGCAACGTCGAAGAGCCGGTCGGTTGCGTCGTTGATCACGCATTGCGCTCGCGCGCTCAGCCGCGTGCCCGATGGGATCGAGATCGGGAACGCGAACGCGTTCGGGATGAGCTGCGCGGCGAACGATGATGTCGTCACGAGATACAAGTCCGCTAGGACGACCTTCTCGGAGCCGCCCGCGCCGATGCCGATGTCGAACAGCCAGCTCGCGTTACCCGGCGCGCTGTTGCTCTGATTGCCGATCGCGATGCATAAGGCTTTGATCTCACGCGAGGTCGAGGATGTGATCTCCGACCAGGTGCCCTTCGTGTTGATCGTCCCGCCTGGATCGACTTGCGTGCCACCCGAGTCGCTCGTGTCCGCCCCGTAGGTGGTTACGATGCCGAGCGGCGCGTCATCAGCGAAACCGCTTGCCCCCAACACGACCTCGATCTGTGCTGTGGAGCTGCCGGTCGTCGATTGAAGTCGTGCAGCGATTCGCGTGCCCGCAGGGATCGAGATCGGGAAGGGACCATAAGTACCAGGCAGACATCCGTTGCCTGACGATCCGAGCAGCAAGTTCGAAATGATGACCTTTTCCGACGCCGCCGCGCCTATCGCAAGGTCCAAAAGGAAACCGCGGCTCGTCCCGAATCCCCGAACGATGAGCATCATCCACGTGGAGTCGAATGCGGTGCTCGCGACGATCTGCGTGTAGCTGCCTTTCGTGTTCGCTGTCGCGCTTGCGGTTATGACGGTCATGCTGCTCGAGGAGGCGACCTCGCCGACCGTGTCCTTTTTTCCTCCTGAGCGGAGCGCCCAGTCCGCCATCAGTCGGTCGCCGTCCAATACGCGTACTCGAGGGACGCAGCGTCGGCGGTGAACGGTTGACTGACCGGCCCGGCGAAGGTGGCGTGGTAGACGGCGACGTGCCGCGCGTCTTTGAGCCGAACCCCTTCGGTTGGGACGACGCCTTTGAACGTGATCGTGTTGTTACGGTAGACGACGTCAGCGATCTGTTTGAGCTCGACGCCGGCGCGCACTCCGCTTCCCCCGCCCAGGATCACGCTGTCTTGGATCAGGAACCGATGCCACCAGGTGCCGAGCGCGCGCTGGCGTCCGTTGATGTCGATCGCGGGCGTGCCCGCGTGTGCGGTCATCGTCAGCCGCGTGATCGTGATGTCCTCAATGGGAGCGATCCCGCTGACGGCGACCGGGGTCAGGAAGATCGTGCCGGTCGTCACATCCGTATACGACACGTGCTTGATCGCTTGAGCCGCTGCGTCGGGTTCCATGTCGATCGCGTCATAACCGATGGCGTCGAGCGTGACCCGAGTGAACGTGATCCGCTCGGCGCCGGCGAGCGTGATCCCGTGCCGTCCCGTGCGAGTGAAGCTCGAGTCGATCACGATCCAGTCGGTTGAAAGCGGCTCGGTCGGGCCCGGATATTTCTCGATGAGGATCCCGTCTCCGTAGGTGTCGCGCGTCAACACGTTCTGGATGAGACCTCCGGCGACGCTTTCGATCTCGATCGCATGATGCCCCTCGAACGCGGGCACGTAGGCCGACGCGCACGCACACGGATTCGGATGCGCGCCGTCGACGATCAAGTTCGCGAGCGTGATGTTGCTGCCATGCCGCAACCGCCAGATAGGCCGATCGACGCCCGGGCCGGCGGTGTCCGCGCGGAACGTCGGGCGGGCTGAGGCGTTGCCCGAGAACGTCAGGCCGTTTCTGCTATGGATCGCGAGCGTTCCTTCGATCTTGTAGCAGGCGTTATCTGGGAACGTGACCGTCGAGCCGTCGGGCACCGTCGCGTAGAACGCGTTCAGGTCAGCGGTTACATCGACCGAACAGTCCGCCGGGATGGTGGGCGGTACTTGATATGTGAGCGCTTGAACGGGCGGAACCCAGGCAACAATAGCTGCGAGGAGCGCGAACACGAGAACGAGCCAGCGGTGTCGGCGCATCAGCGTTATCGCGTGATAATGTCGAGATCGCCGATAGCGATCTGGAGCTTGTCGCCGGAGCTCAACACTTTCGGCGTGACCTTACGAACGATCCCATTCCCAACCGCCGTAATATTCACAGCGCCGCCGCCCTGCGTTGTCGAGACTTTGAAGTCGTCCGTGCCCGCGCTCACCACAAAATAGACTGTGCCCGCGGTGAGTCCGGTCGGGATCGTCCCCACGAACTCAGCGTCAACAACGACCCGATCATCGTTCGCGAACCCATGCGCCGGCGAGACAAGAAGATCGTTCGTCAGATCAGCGACCGTGAACGCGCGTTTGATCGTCGACAACCAACCCCACGCGAGATGATTCCCCGCCGTCGACGCATCCCAAATCCCAACCGCAACAACAGTCGCCGCAGGACACGTCCACTCGAGCAGCCCCGTATTGTCACTCAAGCCGGAAGCGGCGGCGGCGAGAGCGATCGACTGGCGAGCATACGAACCACCCGAAACCTCGTTCGCGCCCGTATCCCCCGGATCAGCCGTATGTAGGGATCCGAAGATCGACGTCGGAACCGTGTACGCCTGATTCCGGAACATGTGGTCGAGAACCTTGTTCTCGAAGAAATCAGAGAACGACATCAGCGCACACTCCTTTACATTCGGGATAGATGAGGGTCAGGCGTTGATTTCTTCGACGAGAAGCGCGAGCTGATCGAAACTGTCGCCCGCCTGCAGATTCACGCACGCAGTGAGAATCTTGTAACCCGGGCCGAGCACGATCTCCGTGGGGAGAGCAAGCACGAGTGACCCGTCCGAATCAGCGACGTTCTGAGCGCCCGCCGCAGCGGTGTAAGCCTTCGTCAGCGAGGCCGCTTGTGTGGAGGCGGCGGGCACCTCATAGACGATGTTGTCGCTCGCGTCGGAGAGCCGCAGTTTCACTCGTCGGTTTGCCGCGGTCGCGCTCGTGGTCAACGCGAACCGAAGCGAGAGCAGGCGCCACACTTTCCCCGTGGGAACGGGGATCGTGAGATCATCCCCTGCGCTTGGGGAGCTTCCGGTGACGCTCGTGAAGTTCGAGAACTGGCCCATATCAGGCCTGCTCTTTGCCCTTAGCGACCGCCGTCTCCTTGGCCTTGTGACCGTGCTGCTTCAGTTGGTCATCAACCTGCTTGATGCGATCTTCGAGACGCTTCGTCAGCACGTCATCGTCGCTTCGCGCAATGCGGGCGACATACCCGGCGCGTTCGAATTGCAGCGCGTCGACCATGAGCTGACTGTCCTGTTGCGGCGTGCGTTCCTTGTCTTCGGCCATTTTGAAGTCCTTTCGTCCGACGGCCATAAGCCGTCCTCCTCGATTCGCCGGGATGTTGCTGTGGTGGGGAAGGCCGGATTCCTCCCCCACCACAGGTGGTACTGACGCGGCCTAGAATGTCGGAGTGATCAACCCTGTACCCGAGATGACGCTTGTCGCTTTCGGGTACCGACCTGCAGTCGCGGCGACGTAGGCGTAGAGCTGGAGGACGACGGTCAGGTTCCCGCTCTTACGTTCCGGCAGGACGCGGGTCCGTAGCGTCGATTCCCAACCCCAGTGGTCGGTGAACCGGCTTGCGATGATCCGATCCTCGTTCGTGCCGGCTCCGAGGTTCACGGGGATGTTGGGGTCGATGTACACGGGCAGCCCTTGGAGAACGCCGACGGGTCCTTCGGCTTGGACATCGTCGACGCGGCCCATCTGGTTGACCACGCCCTGAGCGAGCGGCGTGACCAGTGGACGGGACTGCGAATCGAGGGCTGCTGTGTGCCAGTACCAGCGACGCGGGTTCATGAAGATCCGTGTCGGTGGCATGAACCTCGTCCCTGCGACGTCGTTGAGCGACGACGCGACCTTGGGGTATAGCTCGGGGACGGTCGGGGTTGCGTCGGTGTACGTTGTCGCGTTGATCCCCGCAAGGCCTAGGATCCCCTGGATTTGTCCCGATGCGCCTGAGCCGGAGATGGCCTGGATGTCGAGTTGCATGTTGTAGTCGGCGATCAGATCGTTGAACACGACCTCATCGAAGCTGATCGGCGACTGGTCGATGAGCTGCTGAGCGACTGACATTTCACCGGCGATGGTGCGTACCGGCGCTGTGACGGTCGCGGAGACGAGATCCTGTGCGGCGATCGCGGCATTGTCTGCGGTCTGGATGCCGGTGAGGCCGCCCGTGGTGACGCGCGGGATGTTGATCGAATCCGTCCCTGGAGGCAATGGCCGCAGGTTGTAGGAGTCGATGAACTGCCGACCGGCACGCGCGAGCGGCGCGTACATGTCGATAAGCCAGAGCGGCGGGACGAATTCGCCGGCCGATGTGGTGTCGGTACGGGAGACGTCACGACGTTCGAATTCGATGTTGCGCTGACCGACACGGAAGACGCCTTTCTCCCGTAGCTCGTCGGCCGCTCGTTCGGCGATGACAGCACGGCGTTCGAGTTCGGTGTGCTGCTCGCGGCCGTGACGACCGAGACGTTCTGCGGCGTCGCGGTCTCCGACCTGTGAGCGGTACACGTCCCGGAAGAACGACTGGCCGTTCCCCGGGTCGTAGGTGCCCGGCTCGCGGGTCACTTTGATCTCGGGGTACTTCTCGCGGAGCTTCTTCGCGGCCTCTTCGCGGGTCTCCTGATCTTGGAGCTCGGCGACGCGCTCGTCGATCTCTTTGATCTCCGAAGCCTTCGCCTCGAAGTCCGCTTTTTCGCTCTCGTCCAGGGCGGCACGTTTCTCGTCGGTTGCCTTCTGAACGATTGCTTCCATCTCCTGCTTGCGTTCCGCGCGCAATGCGAGGAGCTTCTGAATCAGTTCCTTCATCGGATTTCCTCCTGTTTCAATTGCAGGGCGAAGCCCCGAGTGGTGGCCGGCGTGTGGCGCGTGGTGATCGCCGCCCGCGCGCGTGGTGGCTCAGAGAGCTCCGGCGAGCGGGGCGGGATTCCGGCGTGCGGACACGCGGCTCCGGCTTGGAGCCTGATGCGTCAGATCGCTATGGCCCGGAGACGGGCCTGGAAAAGTTCGATGTTCTCTTCGATGTCGGGCGCGGGACGCGCGGCCGTGAGAATTCGCCCGAGTGTTTCCTGTGCAGACTCGAGGACTTTCACGGGATCATCCTGGCCGGCGTTTCGAAGTTCGGCGAGTGCCTCTTCGGGGTTGAGGGTAACGAGGCGTTGGAGTAGTTCGCGGGAGCGGATCTCGATGCCCGCAGTGGCGGGGTTGGCGCCGAAGTTGACGACGCTCACATCCCCGCGATCGAGTTTGATCTCCTGAAGCTCGCGTTCCGTGTAGTCGTCGTTCCACTCTTGTCTTTTGGCCCAGAAGCCCATGCTCATCTCATCGAGGTCGCCGCGGTCCATTTTTCCGGCAAGGCGCCTGACATCAGGATCCTCGGGGTCGAGCGTCGCACGAACACGCAGTCCCTTCGCGTCCTCAGTAAGTTCGAGCGTCTTCGAGGCGGTTCGCGCGAGTGGAAGGCCTTCGTGGTTGACGAGTAGTTGAACGTCGGCACCGTCGGCGAGTGTCTTGGAGAATGATCCGGGTGCGACGGTTTCGGTGTACCAACCGACGTCGTAGGGCACGTTGAAGACGCTCGCATAGCCGCTGAGCGTCAGGCCAGCGCTTGTTTTTCTCATCTCAAGGCCGCGGATTGGACTCCGTCGGCCTTCGCGGAGGCCGAGCATCTGTTCGGCACGGGTTTTACGTGATTCGACCTCGGGGTTCGGCTGATCCTCATCGGCCATGGGATTCTCCTTTCGCGGTTTCGTTCAGTCCGCGGGGGGCGGAGGGGAAGCGGGCGGCTCTTGGGGCTTGCTCGCGTCGACCGGGATGTAGTTGAGCGGCTGCAGCCAGTCCTGCCCGAGATCATCCGGGAGTGGCGGCAGGTCCTCGAGCGCACGAATCTCGTCGATATTCCACAATCCGGCGTTGCGGCCCATCTGGTATGCCTGCAGGCGGGTCATGAGATCAGCTCGCACAAGCGCTGAGATGTTCAAGCGCGCGTACTGCGGTCGGGGAAGCAGCCGGGAGAATGCGCCCTCAACTCTTCGAATCCATGAGCGCAGCGTGTACGTGACGAACCCGATGCCTTGAACCTCGATGCCGCTGCCCCAGCTTGTTGAGCGGTCAACGTCTCCGATCATGTGCGGCGGAACACGGAAGAAACGTGCGACCTCCGCAGTCTGGAACCGTCGGGCTTCGAGGAACTGTGCTTGCCGCGGTTCGACGGTCAGCGACTGGACCGATGCTCCGCCGGTAAGGACTCCGGGCTCATGGGCACGGAAGACGCCCGCGTGGTGTGATTTCCACCTGTCGACCATCTCGTCGATCTGCTCGGTTTTCATCTCGCTTGGAGTCGTGATAACGACACCAGCGGACGCGTCGTTACGGAAGAATCGGCTCGAGTATTCCTGCTGCGCGAGCCCGAGGCCGAACATGGCTTGCGCGAAGCTGATCGGGTCGAGTCCTTTCGGTTGGCCGGGGATGCTCATGGCTTTCACGTGCACGATCTCGGCGGGATTCACGGGTTTGCCGGCGATCTTGTATTGGAGCTCTCCACCTCGGAGATAGCAGTCGACCAGATCCGGATGAGTTGGTGCTTTCAGTGCGGTGACGCGTTGCATCGAATCGCGGCCAGCGATCAGCGAGTACCAGTTTCCGCGCATCAGCAGCGAGTAGACCGACTGGTAGATCCCGTCGTCGGGGTTCGCGTCGACAAAGGGATCCGCGATCAGCGACGGCGCCGCGAGTTCCTCGCGGACGCCTTTTGTCTTTCGGTAAACGTCGATCGGGAAGTCCGCGATCGCGTCCGAGATGAGCGTGACGCATGAGGTGACGGCCGATAGGGCGAGCGCGAGCGCTTCGGTAACTGGAACGCCGGAGGGCGAGTATCCGATCTCGCTATTTCGCGGGATTCTCGACGTATCTTCGTACCATCGCCAGACGGTACGGGCTTCTTTAACGGCTCGGCGGACGATGCTCATCGGTCAGGGAAGATCAAGGCGCCGGCGGCGACGAGCAGTATCCCCAGAACGAGGAGGCCGATTGTGGAAGAAACGCGCCATGCGGCAGCACAAGCACACCCGAAACCTGTGAGTTCAAGGCTTGTCCCGACGTTTTTCGAACCGATCCGCGTCAGCCGACCGATGAGGGTTCGGATCATCAGTTCTCCTCACGTCGGAGCGAAATGAATGTGGGCACGGGCGGCGCGATTTCCTCATGGGTCGCATGCCAGACCGCTCGTTCGTGTGCGATCACGGCGGCGACGGCGAGGTCGATCTTGCGCGGCGATCCCGGATTGTCTTTCGTGATCACAACGCCGTGTCCGGTCTCTTTCGGCAGCGCGTTACCGACGTGACGGCCGAGCGACTCGTTCCCATCGTGCGTCATCGTCGCCTCGTACACGGCCTCGTTGAACCGCGTGCACGCCGGGCCGAACAGAGCGGGCTTATTGGTCTCGAAGCGGACGACAGTCTCTTCCCAGATCGCTTCCCACTCCTCGACCTCCTCGACCCAGGTGAACGGGTCGGGGGCGAGCTCGACGACCTCCCACTGGCCCATCGCCCATTCGAGTTTCGCTTGCACTTCTCCGCGCGGAACACGCCAGCCGGCGACTCCGGGCAGCGGATTCTCCCAGGAATCGACAACGAACACGTGCGAGTCGAGCGTGCAACCGACGAGCGCCGTCGAGTCACCCGAATACGAGCCGTCGAACGCGAGCACAATCCGCGTTCCTTTGCGCGGCGGCTTGCGGTTCGCCGCGCGCGCGTTCCATGTGGCTGCGTCGATCCACTTCCCGCGCGACGGCGCTGACGGCTGGTTCAAGAAGTAGCGGCGGAACTCGGCCTCGTCGACGAGCGGATCACCATGCTCCGCGGCGATCGACTCATCATCAGACCAGAACCCATCACCGCGAGCCTCTTCGATTGCCGCGAGCAACTCATCGGGATCATCCAGATTCCAGTGCGCCGCCGCCTGCCGGTGATCGAACAGTGACCGGCCCTCGGGAGCGAGCCCCTCAAGGATCCGCTGCGCCCGCTCATAGTGCGTCTCGGCGATCGAGCTCGCGCCGATCTCCCACGCGGTCGTGAGCGACAAAATCCAGGGCTGCGACTCGCGGCGTTTCCGCAAGTTCCGGCGGAGCGTCGAATACGTTTCGCGAAGCGGCCCCTTCCACAAGTGCGTCTCATCCGCGACCTCGAACGTCGGCCGGCCACCGTCGAGCGCCGTGAAGTTCCGCGACTGGACGAGCTCAACCTCACCCGACCGGTCGGTCATGTACGTGGTCTCGAGGCCGACGTCGAAGAACGAGCGCAGCTCATCGGAGGCTTCGACGATTGCTCGGAACGCGCCGTAGACGAGATCACCCTGATCTTCGGTCGTCGCAGCGCATAACACCCACGGATCAACCGGCGCCCCGGCCTCCGGCTTACCATCCTCGCCGAACCGGGCGCGCACAGGGCCGCGCATCTCCGCGGCGACCAGCCACGCGCCGAATTCGCTCTTCCGCAGACCCTTGCGCCGCGAGTAGGTCGCCTCGTCGATCCTGCGCCGGCCGGTCTCGCGGTCGATCGCGTAGGCGCCGTCGAGGAACCGGAACTCTTCCTCGGTGAGCCTGACCGGCTTGCCGTACACGTCGCCCGGGCCGTGTCGGCAGCAGCGTTCGATCCATCCGGCGACCAGCTCCCCGAGCGAAGCGGGGAACGGCCAGCGGCTCATTGAACGACCCGAAGCCCGCTCTTCGATCGGCGTCGCTGCTGCGGCTTCGCATCCTCCGGCGCGTCGATCACCCACCGGTGCTTCTGCACTGCGAGCGTCGTCGTCCCCAGCCGGTCACCCAACTGGCGGACCTCCGACGCGAGCGTCACATCCGCCGACAAGGCCGCCTTCACGAGACACCGCACGTACAAGGCGACCTCACCCGTCCAGCGCAACCGATGCCAACGCGTCGCCATCGGCGTCCGCCAGATCTCCTCCCACAACGCGAGCTCCTCGGCCAACGGCTCGACTGGAAACGGCCAGGCGGGGACGGGCAGAGTGCACGCCTCGGGCAACAGCGACCAGGCGGATTCTTTGTTACGCCGCCGCGCGTTCGGATTCGGCGCCGGACCGGGCATTAGTGCACCGTCACGTGATGAGCGATCCACAAGGCGAGCAAGATTCCGGCTGCAATTGCGATGATCAGGCGCCACATCAGGATTCGCACCAGGCCTCTCGTCGGGGATTGCGTACAACTTCGTCCGAAGGTTGCGGAGTGTGGAGCGATGTCGCTGCCGCTGATCTTTTGACCCGCCCCCCGCCTATCTTCGTGCTGCGTTTGCTTTTTGGCAGATGACTCGGAGGTTGGTGGGGTGGTCGGTGCCGCCTTCGTTGCGGGGTGTGATGTGGTCGACGGTGAGTTCGGTGGTCTGGTGGGCGGCGTGGTCGTTGAGTCCGGGGCACCAGTTTCCGTGTTGTTGGCGCCATGCGGTGAGGATCGCGGTTCGCGTTTGCTGCCAGGCGTATCGGTCGGTGGTTTTGGGTCTGGTGTGGCTTGGGCAGTGTGGGTTGGGCGTTGGTTGGCCGCATTCGGGGCAGGGTTTGAGGGGCATCAGTTCGTGGGGTGGGCGCACGACTGGTCGAATACAGTTTTAGATTCGTACATTACGAATCGCTGCACGTCAAGAGGGGTGGGTGTCAAGGAACGGCAGGGAGTCGGAGGCCGCAGTGGTCGCAGTAGCGGGCGGCGTCCCGGTTTCGGCTTTTGCAGGCGAGGCAGTTTCGCCGTCCGACGTCCCATGGGTTTTGTTCGTAGCGGTCTTCGTGGATTGCGTAGACGATGTCTCTGCTGAGGACGGCGAGCCATTTGAGGATGCGTCGGAGGTAGAGGCGTTGGCGTTCTCGGATCGCGTCGGGGTGGGGACTGTCAACGTCTCGGGGTGATCGGGTTTCGGATCGGCCTGCGATTGGTCCGGCTGCGAGGCGTAGTTCGGCGAGGGCTTGTTGGAAGGCTCGAAGTTCTCGGGGTTCGAAGACGGGGGCGCGGTTGCGGTGGGGGCTCTCGTCGATTTCTTCGCGTCGGAGTTTCATCGGTCGATTCCCACACTCCGGGAGGGGGGACTATAAGTCCCCCCCCTCCCGTGCTTGTGTACGGCGAGGTTGTTGTGGTTGTGGGGCGCGGTTGTTTGACCTGCGGTTTTAGCGCTTATGCGTGTTGTGAGGTTGCTACGGGGTTGTAAATGGGGGCGCGGTTGTTTGACCTGCGGTTTTAGGTTTCGCGGGGTTGATGCGGGGTTGTTCATGCGAGCGGTTCCTGACTGCTGAGAAGGTAGTAGCGGGCGGTCGGAATCCCGCCGCCGGGGGTTGGTTCTTCGCGTCGTGTGGCGGTGCCTTGTTTGACGAGCCGATCAAGAATCCGACGAGCTTTGGCGACCTGATTCTTGTCGGTGTTGCCATGGAGAAGGCTCGCGAGTTCGGTTCCAGTGAGTCCGTTGTGCGCGGCGCGGAGATGGTCGATGGGGCGTGTCTCGTCGGCGATGGTCAGATGTCCGGTGTCGTAATCGAGGAGGACCTGGAGGGGTCCGACTTCGCCAGCGATGATCTTGAGTTGAGAGAACTCCAGGATCGCATCACCCGGTTTTCCCCAGAGCAGGAGGACACTGCCAGCGCTGGCGGTGATCCAGGCGCTTCCATATACGTCGTCGAGGCTTTTGGGTTTGCGATTGTCGGCTTGGCTTTTGCGCTGGTGATGGTTGGTGAGCACGTCGATTCCTTCGGCGACGCATTGTTGCCAGGAGCGGCTGATCGCGGTGCCGGTCTCATCGTCCGAGAGTTTGCTGGCGACGTCTTTGAGCGAGTCGATGACGATCGTCCCGACCTCATGCTCGAGCCCGAACTGGACAAGCCGATCAGGTTCCTTAGTGAGGTCGAAGGCGAGGGGCCCGCGCCAGACGAGGAGCTGGCAATCAAGGGTCTCTCGATCGTCTTTGCTGATCATGCGACGGAGGCTTCGCGCGGCCTGTCGTGGCCGGTCTGCGGCGATGTAGAGGATCCTCCGTTCTGTTCGTGCGACGGGCAGGCCGAAGATCTCGTTGGGGCCGATGCCGAGGCGTGCGAGGACGAGGCGTTGCGAGAGCGTCGTCTTCGCTAGACCGGGGGGTGAGTTGAGGAGCAGCGGTTCGCCGGCGGCCCATAGGATCTCGTCGCCTTTCCCCCAGATGGTAGGGATCTCGTCGGGCTGATCCAAGGCGAACCGGCCGCCGCTCATCAGCCTGACTGCGGTCCCCGGGATCGCGCGAGCTTGCTCAAGGACGTCGAAGACGGCTTCCGCGGGGTCGTCGCCGATCGCATGGGCTTTCTGGGCGACGTCAGCGAGATCCTTACACCCCGGCGGGAGTTGGGCTTCCCGGAGCTCAACGCGGCCTTTGAGATTGTCGATGAGCTCGCCGCGCCACTTGTGACCTCCTTCGTCAGCGTCGGCGACGAGCAGGAGTTGCTCTTTCCCGGCGAGGATCTCGATCATTTCGACGCTGATCGACGTGCCGCCGGTCGCGAACGCTGGCATGTTCGCCTGCGCCGCCGCGAGCGCATCGAGATGTCCCTCGACCACGACGACCCGCGGCGACGTCCAAGCGGTCGGTGTCGCGAAGAGCGCGGGCCGCGTGCCTTTCGAGTGCAGATATTTGGGAGCCGCACCGTTCGTCGCTCGGCCGGTCGAGTAGATCTTCGCTCCATCGGCGTCATGCCATGACATCCACACCCGGTCTGACGAGTAGGTGATCCCGATCGTTTCGATCAGAACCTCGCTGACGATCCCCCGGGATCGCAGGTACTCAGCGGGACGCAGACGAGAACGGGCCCTGAGAGGTTCAGCTTCTTGGGGTGCGAGCTCGTCGAGCAGTTGGCGTAGCGTGGCGCCTGAGAGCTTCTGCTCCAGATCGAACGCGTCTCCGCCTATGTCACAAGCGTGGCAACGCCAGCGCTCGACTCCGTCCTTCTCGTAGAGGCTGAGGCTCGCCTGATGATCCTCATGGAAGGGACAACGCGCCGCCGAGCCTCGGACGGAGAGGCCATGCGCTTTGAGCACATCCCGAGGGGTGCCTAGTTTCGCGCGAGCGCGTTCGACCCGTTCGTCCCTCATACACCGGCGTCCCCCTCGACAAGCCGTTGCGCGTCCCGCTCATGACCAGCGAGGACACGACCGCGGAAGACGAGCGGATCCTGGGGCCGATCCCAGACGCGATGCGCGCCCTCAAGCCACTCTGGCGGAGATCTCAACCAGGCTGGCAGGCCACCAGCGAAGAACATGGTGTCTTCGAGCGTCCACTCGTGTTCGAGCAGCGTCCCGTCGGCGAGCGTGAACTCGACGCGAAGAACTGGCGCCGGGCCCGTCAACCGGTCAATGCAAAGCCTTCGTGCGCGCGAGACAGCGTCTCGAGATTGGTCATGCGGTTCTCCGGTCGAGGGCGGCGCGGAGGCGATCGACGCCGTACTGCGCGTAAACCATCGTGACCGCTGGCGTCGAGTGGCCCAGAATCTTCTGGACGTCGCCGATGTCCGCACCGCTGCGAACGAGATCGCAAGCGAGCGTATGACGGAGCCGGTGAGGCGTGAAACCGGCTTTCTTGAAGTGGCGTTGAATCGTCCGCACCTGATACTTCAGCGAGCCTCCCAGCGCGTCCAGCGCAGCGCGGGCGACGGGCGTCAGGAGGACGATGCGTTCTTTCGCGCCCTTCCCGCGGACAACGATCTGCTCGGGCGCCGGCACGGGAACACGCAGGGCGACGCCTTCGCTGATCCGTAGGCCCGTCTCGACCAGGACGGCGGCGATGAGCTTGAACTCGGGATCGAGAAGAGCGAACGCCGCGTCACGGTTCTCCACAGGCTTCGGGAGACCACGACGCTGCTTCGGGCGGTCCAACTTGATCGTGGGATCGTCGAGGCGCCGGTCGGTGCGGACGAGGAATCCGTAGTAGGAGCGGAACGCGGCGATACGTCCCGCGACCGTTGAGGGGCTGCCGCCGGCGCCGATCAGGTACTCGCGGAGCTCGTCCGCGGAGAGTCCTGCGGGGTCGCCTTTGACGCGGTGCAGCTGGAGCATTTCGCGCTTGTATCCGAGGATCGTTGAGGGGAGGAGACCGCGTTCGACGCGGAGCCATGCCAACCATCGTGCACCGTTTGACTGTCCCATTGCGCGCCTCCTTGAGCGTCGGGGGAGGCGCATAATCTCACACGAACGCGTGTTCGCCAACATAGGGAAAATCGCAGGTGACGTGGAGTCTTGATTCAACGGGTCAGCCGACATTCCGCGTCACCTGCTTGGCCTGAACGAGACCTGAGTCCTCGCCGCAATGATCGCAGAGCACCTTGACAGGACCCTCGCCGTAGGCCTCGATGACGCGCCACGAGTGACCACGGCCCCGACACTCTGCCCGGTGAACGGCCAGAACCATCTCCGGCGTCACCGGCGTCTCATTTCGGTCTGACGTCATCGCTTCCATCCATACGTTTCCGGGTAGTCCTCCATGCCAGAGGGAAGCTCCAGATAATTCTCCCAAAGGAACCGGAGGATGGCTTTCTCCGCGTCTGCGAGAGCGTAGGAAGCGGCCCTGTAGGCTTCGCCCAGTTCATCCGGCAAAGCCACGGCCTCGCTCTCATCGAAATATGACGTGCCTTCGAACTCAACATGCAGCGCTGGGTAGTCTTCGCCAGAGGAAACGATAACCCTCATCGCGACGCCCTATTCTTGTCCCGCGATCGGTCAGACATTCTGCGTCTCCCAGGGCAACGGCATGTCACGGTTCGGATCGAAGGCATCACGGAACAGTTCAGCCTCCCAGCGAGCCTCAGCGAGCAGCCATTTATACGTGCCCTCGGCATCTAAGAACTCCATCCAAGGGTCCAGTGACCCAGAACTTCTGTTCTCCGTCATACCGTGCCCTTGACCAATCGAACGCTGTCCCAGCCGCTTCTCCCTGACGCCCATACCAGGGTCCACCCGTCGGCCGTGTCGGGCGAGAGTAGGTACAGGTAGAGCGTGTCCCCGTCCATGTCTGCCCGATCGGCCGTCACGCGATGCACGCGGCCTCCGGGCTCTGTGACCTCGATCTGCCGGTAGGTTCTCTCGGTCAAGCTGCGA
>Ga0070708_100000338_pt1 | contig 35455 bp, 25 predicted proteins | sample KBSK5503metaG_FD_65469 | JGI IMG/M metagenome (GOLD analysis project Ga0070708, IMG submission 65469) | Corn, switchgrass and miscanthus rhizosphere microbial communities from Kellogg Biological Station, Michigan, USA - KBS K5-50-3 metaG | ecosystem: Host-associated > Plants > Roots >... | reverse complement strand
CCAGGTGGTGGCTGGTTGTGCCGGTCTTCCTTATCACTGTCGGCGCATCACTCGTCTTCGCCCTGAGCCAGAAGCCGATCTACCAGGCATCGGCAGAGTTGGTTGTGACGCCGGCCGCGAGCCTTCCGAACGACATCCTGTCGGCGCTCGGGCTGATCAGCCGACAGTCCGAGATCGCGGACACCTATGCCCAGATTGCCTCCAGCCAGCATATTCAGAGCGCTGCCGGCGACGCGCTCAAGCTGACCGGGACCCAGCGCACCGACGCCAAGCTCGTGAGTCGCCTGGTGACCGGCACCACGCTGCTTGAGCTCGACGCGACCGCAACGGATCCGCTCCTTGCGCGCGACTACGCCAATGCGGTTTCCCTGCAGCTCGTCGCCTACGTCAAGACCACCTCCGGGATCTTCCAGGTCGCGGTTGTCGATGAGGCCGGGGTTCCGTCCCGCCCCATTTCCCCGAATATCCCCCTCGATGTCGGTCTCGGGCTAGCGCTGGGACTCCTCCTGGGCGTCGGCCTGGCGGTCGTCGTCCACCTCCTCAATCCGCCGCCGCAAGGGGGGATGCGGGATGTGATCGATCCCGAGACATGGGCCTTCAATGCTGCGTTTCTTGGCTACCGTCTCCGACAGGAGATGAGCCGAGCGCGCCGGAGCCACCAACCCGTTTCGCTTGCCCTGGTGGACGTGAACCACCAGGCGGTTCTCGACGACCTGCTTCCGCGCGCTCGAGCCGACGCGCTCAGGCGCATCGTCTCCTTGATCGCCGACCACATTCGTCCGGAGGACGTCTCGGCGCGCATGGAGGGGACGGTTTTCGCCGTGCTCCTTCCCGATACGAGCGAGGAGCAGGCCGTCGCCCTCGTCGAAGGACTCAGGGCCAGAATCAGCGCTCCCGCGCTGGGAACCCTCGGCGACGGCACCGCCGTCCATGCGAACCCGGCCGCCGGCGTCGTTGAGCACCGCGATGATGCCGGGACCGATGTCGATGTCCTCCAGCAGGCGAAGACCGCACTGCAGCTCGCGCAGGCCGGGCCCATCGGGCGGACCGAGGCATTTTCCACGTTGCGGGCGATCGGGGGCGGAGCCGCCTTTGCCGCCGGTCGGCGCGCTCCGCTTTCAACGGCCGCGGCTCCACCCGTTCCCGCGTTGGCCCCTGCGCCTACCCCGCTCGCCCCGGCGGCTGCCACTCACGTATCGACTCTGACGGCGCCGCACGTTCCCGCGGCGGCCGCGTCGGCGACAACCGTCCCATCGCCGCCTCCGGTCGCGGCGACGACCCCTGCCTGGCCGATCCGCACCCCGCTAGCGGCCGATCCGGCAGAGACACTCCCTGCTGCCGCGGCCGCAACGCCGCCTCCGGCAGGTCACGTATCGACCCTGACGGCGCCTCTGGCGAGCGGGACGCCGGATCCCATGACGACCTCTGCGGCGGCCCCCCCCGCGACCGCCGCGGCTTCGGCGGCTGAAGCTCCGGCGTCGACCCTTGATGCGCCCCCCGCTCCACTCCCCACCACGGCACCTCCGCAGCCGCCTCCCGATACGGCGGTGCCAACCCCGGCGCCGTCAGCTCCGGCACTGACACCCTCAGCAGTGACACCCCCCACGCCGATTCCCGCGGTATCCGCCAAGAAGGCACCCTCGCGCGCAGTCGGCACTCCGGCCCGTCCGGCTGCCTCCGCCAAGAAGGCCGCGCAACTCCCAGGAAATGCACCAGCTCCCCCTGCGCCAGTCCGTGAAGCGACTCCGGTCGTATCCGACGAGAAGCTGGCGCCACCCCCAGCGACCGCTCCTCCAGCGGTAGTACCGCGCGCGGCACGATCTTCCACCTCCCACCGTTCCGGGGAGGGGCGAGGTGCACGTGGGAAGCGAGCGGGCCGCCGTGCCCGATGAGCGCCGGACACGTCGTCCTCGCCGCGAAGGGCGGCGGCATCGGATTCGCCGGCCGCCTATTCGCCTGGGGTAGCCGGTTCGCACTCGCCGTCTTCCTGGCGCGGCTCCTCGGCGTCGAGCAGTACGGCCTCTACAACATCGCCCTGACGGTAGCGACCCTTGCGTCGGCGTTCGCTGTGATCGGGCTCGACTCAGCGATGATCCGGTACGTCGCTGTCTTCAACGCTCGCGCCGATGCGCCGCAGTTGCGTGGCAGCCTTCAGGTCGGGGTGGGCCTTCCGGCCATCGTAGGGCTCCTGGCCGGCATCGTCGTGGTGCTCCTCGCCGGACCCGTCGCCGAGGGGCTCTTTCATGCGCCGGCCCTCGCCCCGCTGCTGCGCATCGTTGGACTCCTCGTACCGGCGATGGTCCTCAACTCGCTTCTGTCGGCGACGTTGCAGGGCCTCCAGAAGATTGGGTTCGCCGTGCTGGCGGAGCAGTTCGCCCAGCCGATGGTCCGATTCGTGATTCTTGTGATCTTTGCCCTGATGGGGATGAACGCCGGGCTGGCGATCCTGGCGTCAACGCTGTCCACGATCGCCATCACCGGCCTGCTCTTCTACTTTCTATTCCGGCACCTTCCTCTGGCTCAGCTTCGCGGGCCGGCACAGCGCGAACCGGGGACGATGCTCCGTTACTCGTTGCCGGTCTACTTCTCGAACATCGTGATGACCTTCAGCGGGAACCTGCAGACGCTCCTGCTCGGCACCATGAGCAGCATCGCGTCCGCCGGCATCTTTGCGGTCGCCAACCAGATCCAGCTGGTCGGCACGATCTTCCACTCCGCGGTCGTGCAGGCCTCGATGCCGATCTTCGCCGAGCTGCATGACCAGGGCGATCGCTCGCGCCTGGCTCACCTCTACCAGACCACGTCGAAATGGACGTTGAGCCTGAATCTGCCCTTCTTCCTGATGGCGATCCTCTTCCCCGCGGCGCTGCTCGAGATCTTCGGCAGGGAGTTCAGGGACGGGAGCTCGGCTCTCGTGATCCTCGCCTGGGCGGCGATCATCAACGCTGCGACTGGAACCTCTGGGGCCCTGCTGGACATGACCGGTCACACCGGCGTGAAGCTCGTGAACTCGACCTTGTCGGTTGCCTTGGCGATCGCCCTGAACCTCCTCCTCATCCCACCGCTGGGCCTCGTGGGCGCCGCCATTGCGGTGGTTGGATCCGTGGCGGCCGTCAACGGGCTGCGCGTCGTCGAGGTCCTCTGGCTGGTCGGCATCGGGCCGTACAACGCCAGCTTCGCCAAGCCTTTGGCGGCTGCTGTCGCGGCAAGCGCGGCGGCACTCGGGATCGCGGCGGTGCTGGCGTCGCAGTCCACGCTGGTCCGCGCCGGATTAGGAATTCTCGGCATCATGATCGTCTACTCAGGCGTCCTTCTCGCGTTGGGTCTCAGCGAGGAGGATCGCCTCGTGTTTGCTCGCGCCGGGACCCGATTCAGGCGTTTGAGCGGCCGGGGTGCGTCTCGGCGCAAGGGCCCGCCGCCGGACGCCGAGCCAGCCATCGGCTCCGGACCGCAGCAGCTGCCATGAGCATCCAGGAAGCGACCGCGACATCCGCGGTCTTTGTGGTTGGTGTCAGCCGCAGCGGGACCACGCTGATGCGACGGGTGCTGGAAGGCTCGTCCCGCGTGGCCGTGTGCGCGGAGAACCACTATCTCGGACACCTGCTCGGATCGGAGGGGGTGCGTCATCGGCTCGGCGCCCTCGGTGACCTGCGCCGGGACGACGTCGTTGACCGCGTGGTCGAGTACATCTACGGGAGCGGCCTGGAACGGAGCTCTCGCCTGCGCGGAATGAGCCGTCAATGGGTCTGGACGAGGCGTCACGTCCCGAGTGCGGAATTCCGGACGCGGCTGCTTCAGTCCGACCGGACGGAACGCGCGGTCTTCGAGGCGATGCTGCGGGCATATGCCGACCGTCGTGGCAAGCCGATCATGGGCGAGAAGACGCCCGCGCATCTGCGCTACGTCGATACCCTGCTTGGCTGGTTTCCCGGTGGCCGGGTGGTGCACATGATGCGCGACCCGCGGGCCATCTATCTCTCCGAGCTCCGGCGTCGCCGGCGTGAACCAGGGTCGGTCGTGTTCCGCGCATTGCGCTCGACGGGACCCGTGCTTGCCGCCGTCGTACTCGTGCAGACCACGGCCGCCTGGCTCGAAGGCGCAGTGCGCCTGCGCCGGCATCGGCGCCGCTCCCCCGACCGCTACCTGCTCGTGCGCTTCGAAGACCTGGTGGCCGAGCCCGAGAGAGAGATTCGCCGCCTCTGCGACTTCCTGGGCATTCCTTTCGAGGAGCCGATGCTCGAGCAGATGGTCGTCAGCGGCGGCCGCAACGCCGGTGAGCAGGGGTTCGACGCGGCCGCGGCGACGCGCTGGCGAGGTGAGCTTGGCGGACCGGCGGCGGCCTGGTTCCGTTTCTGGACCGGGAGGCAGCGCCAGGAGCTGGGCTACGGCGACTGAGATGGAGAACGAATCGGCCTTTCCGGACGGAACCCTGACCCTCGTCGCGCGTCTCTTCGGCGAGCTGAACGGGCGCGGAATCCGCTACTGCCACTGGAAGAGCACGCTGGGTCTTCCGCGGGCGCTGGCGGGCCAGACGGATCTCGATCTCCTCGTCGATCGGCTCGATGCCGACCGGTTCGCCCTCGTCCTCCGCGAGCTCGGATTCAAGCCCTTCATCTCGCACGTCAGCCGCCGATTCCCGGCCGTCGAGGACCACCTGGGCTTCGACGACGAGAGCGGCCGGCTGGTGCACCTCCACGTCTATTACCAGCTCGTGCTCGGAGAGCACTACATCAAGAACCACCATCTCCCGTTGGAGCGTGCCTTCCTCGACTCCAGCAGCATCCACCAGGGCGTTCGCATTCCGCCACCAGCCCTGGAGCTCATGGTCCTCGTGCTTCGGACGCTCCTGAAATACACGGATACCGATGCCCTCAAGGATGCCCTCCGACTTGGGCATCGAGGCGGCCTGCCCGCCGATGCCCTTGGCGAGGTGATGGCCCTCCGAGCACAGACCGATGAGCTACAGCTGCGCGAGATGGTTGCCTGCCATCTGCCGGGCGTGCCGCCGGAGCTCTTCGTGCGCTTCGGTCGGGTCGTCGCGGCGAACCGGCGTGACGTGGTCGCGCTGGTGAGCCTGCGCCGTGCGGCCCGCCACGCACTGCGCCCATACGAGCGGATGGGCGGGATGGAGGCGCGGATGCGGTACGCGGGGGCCCGCCTCTCGCACTCGAGAACGCTGCGGCCCCTCCTTCGTGGCCACGCTCGGTCCAACCTGCGGCGCAAGTCTCCGCTCGCCGGCGGGCTCACGGTCGCGGTTCTCGGTCCGGACGGGGCCGGCAAGACGACGATCGTCGATGAGCTGCGCGGCTGGCTGGCCTGGCGCCTCAACATGTCCGTGCTGTACATGGGCTCGGCCCAACCATCGGCGAACACGCGGCTGCTCAAGTCGACGAGCAAGGGAATCCGCGCCGCAGATCGCGCACTCGCGAAGCTCGCCGGACGGGCGGGAGGCCACTCGCCCCTCTCAGCGCTGGCCGATCTTGCCATGGCCATGCGCTACCTGGGAGACGCGGCCGACAGGGCCAACAGGGCGACGTCCGGGCGGCGCCTTGCGTCGCGCGGGGCCGTCGTCGTCTTTGATCGTTATCCGCTGCCCGGCGTGACGTTGGAAGACCGCATGGTCGACGGCCCACGGATCGCGCAGCTTGGGACGTACAGCACGAAAGGGCTGCTGGGCCGGCTTCGCCGCCGCGAGGAGGCGATGTATCGAAGTATTCCGCCCCCAGACCACGTCATCCTGCTGAGCCTGCCCGTCGAAGTGGCCCTCAGCCGCAAGGCGAACAGGGCGCCGGAGGCGGTCGCGGCCAAGCGCCAGGCTCTCGCGCAGGCGGATCTTGCCAGCGATGGGCTGTCGGTGATCAGTGTCGACGCGTCGAGGCCGACCGATGAGGTCATGCGCGACGTCAAGGCGGAGCTGTGGCAGCGCCTGTGAAGACGATCGAGCTGGCGGGTCCGATCGGCGCCGGCAAATCGGGAGTCGCCGAGCGGCTCCGGGAGCTCCTCGCGGAACGCGGCTGCTCCGCGTTCGTGTTGAGCGAGGTGGAGGCTGGGCGTGGTGCGAGGCGCGCGGCGATGGTGTCGTTCGCGGTGCGTCACCCCGCGCTCCTGTGGACAGTCCTGCGCTCCATTCTCGCGGCCAGGATCCCGTGGTGGCATCGGCGACGGATCCTCTCGCTCGTTTTGGAACTCGGCGCGCGGCTCGAGCTGGCTGGGCGCGGTCTGCCCGCGGACGCCTGGCTGCTCGTCGATGAGGGGTGGGCGCAGCGCGCCGTCAACGTCTTTGCGTGGCGCACTCCGCGGGCGGCTCGCTCGGAGATCCAGGAATACCTGCGTCGGGCGCCGATCAGCGGGACGGTTGTGATCGTCACGGCTCCGCCCGAGATCGCCCGCGAGCGGGCTCTGCAGCGCGGGCTCCCGAAGCGGCTCCGCGCATCCGGACCCGAGCGCACCGAGCGTTTCCTGGGCGATGCTGCGGCCATCATCGGCGTCGTCGCAGACGAGCTGGCCTTAACTGGGCAAGCCGTGGTGCGGATCGACAACGGCGGTGATCTGGAAGAGACGGTGGCCCTGCTCGCCGGAGAGCTTGACGAGATGAGCTCGACTCCCTGGCGAACATCCGCGGGCGCGGTGGCTTTCCGTCCCCGGTTCCCGACCCTCCCGCGTCCCGATCGCGTAGCCCGGCGGGTCCGGGCGCGCGGCCGGACACCGACGCTCGCACCACAGGCGCTCGCCAGGCTGCTCGACAGATTTGGCCTTCCGGCGGATACGCGGGTCCGTCCAACACGATCACCGGGTGGCCGAGGCATCTCCTTCAAGGTCGACGCGCCACGCGGCCCCCTTTTGGTCAAGCGCTATAAGGCGAATGTTGAGCCTGCGACGATTCGCGGAGAGCACTCCGTTCTCGCCGAACTGGCTCGCGGGACGGTGCCGGCTCCGCGGCTCTATCCGGCGACGGACGGCGAGACGTTGGTCGAGGTCGATGGGTCGCGCTACGCCGCGTTCGAGTACCTGGGCGGATACCACCATCCACATGAGCGGTTGATGTGGCCGGCCGATCGGCGCGCCTTCGAGTCGGCTGCCGGTGAGAGCCTGGGCGCCTTTCACGCGGCCCTGGATGGGTTCGAGCCGGCGGGCCAGAGCCCCAACGGTTTCGCCGGACGTGCCGGAGAACGAGTGCGCGGTCTCCCGTGGTTTATGGCCCGCATGGCGGCCCTCACTCCGGGCAGCGACGCCCCAACGCGAGACGATCCAACACACGCCGAAACGACCTGGGTCGCCGACGAGCTGGAGCGACTCGACGCCCGCCTGGAGAGCGCCCGTCTGCCGCGCGCCGTGATTCACGGCGACTACGGTCCCTACAACCTGCTGCTGCGGTCGGGAGAGGCGCTGATCATCATCGATCTCGAGCTGTCCAGGGTGGACTGGCGGCTGACCGACCTCGCGACGGCCATACCCCGATTCGCAGGGCGGCGGGTGGGCTTTGAGCGGGACGCCGGGCGCCGCTTTCTGGACGGCTATCGCCGCCGACGTGAGCTCCCTGGCGACGAGCTGACCCTTCTCCCCGATGTGCTCGCATTCCTCAGTCTCCGTCGCGCCATCGTCTGCTGGTCTCGCGCTCGCGACGGTGACGCGCGACGATGGCATGCCGAGGCCGAACGGCGCGTGCGACTGGCGCGGTCACTCCTCGCGGGGACGCATCCGATCGTGAGACTGGCTGCAGGATGAACGTCGCGAACACGGGCCTGAATACGGCCGGCCCCATCTTCATCGGCGGGCCCGACCGCTGCGGAAAGACGCTGCTGGCGGCCATCCTGGGCTCCCATTCGCAGATCGCGATCCCCATCGTGGGATCGAACCTGTGGACCTACTTCTACGGACAGTTCGGTGATCTGCGGCAGGACCGCAACTTTGAGCGGTGCCTCTCCGCTCTCCTGCGGTACAAGCACGCTCGCTTTCTGGAGCCAGATCCGGATCGATTGAGGGCCGAATTCGTCACGGGCGAGCACAGCTACGCCCGGCTCTTCGGCTTGATTCACCAGCACTTCGCAGAGCGACAGGGGAAGCAGCGCTGGGGCGACCAGACCGGACTCATCGAGCGCTATGCCGACCAGGTCATGGATGCATACCCAGGCGCGCGGATGATCCAGATGCTGCGTGATCCGCGTGACCGATACGAGGCCTCGATTCGGCTCTGGCCGAAGGGCAAGGCGAGGGCCGGCGGTGCGGTCGCGCGCTGGGGGTATTCGGCCGCACTGGGCGAGCGCAACCTGCGGCACCACGTCGGCCGCTATCGGATCGTGCGCTATGAGGACCTCGTGACGGATCCCGCACGCGTGGTCGAGGACCTGTGCGGCTTCGTCGGTTTGACATTCGAACCCCAGATGCTGGCGATGGCCGGTGCGCCGACGTACCGCCGCAAGCTGATCGACGGAGGCGGCACGCCTGAACGCCTGATCACAGCCGCGAACATCGGTGGCTACCGCGGCGTCATTCCGCAGGCAGATCTCGCCTTCATCCAGGGTCGTCTGCGTGAACCGATGCGCCGCCACAGGTATGCACCCGATCCCATTCAGATGGACTCCGCCACCTGGCTCAGGTATGCCGGTGTCGAATGGCCCCTGAACATGGTGCGCCTGGCGGGCTGGAGCGGCCTGGAGGTGCTCCAGCATCGGTTTCCTGGGCTTATCGGCCGCCGGCCGGTGGCCGAGAAGGTCGTGGCCGCGCCCGGTGCCGACTCCGGTTCAGCGTAACGGCGATCGGAGGATCGTTTGCCATGCGTTTCTTGATGGACGGACCTCGTCCCAGCGCGCACAATCCGACGTCGACGGCGCACGTCTGCCTGCGTGGCCGTAAGTGGAGGAGCCCCAGCTCGTGATGCGCCGTCCTGCTGCCCTGTCTCTCGTCGCGATCCTTGCACTGGGCATGCCTTGGCCGGCGCTCGGCCAGGTGGAAGGCGGGGCGCTCAAAGGCCCCCTTGAGCGGGCCGCGCTCGTGCATGAATATGCCCGTCTCGACCGCGTAATAGCGGCCGACGAATCAGGGATCGCGCGTCCCGCGGCGATCGCGTGGGATTCCCTGCTCCAACGGCTCGTGCTGCTTGACGCCGCGCATCCGGGCACGACCTCGCTCGCGCCGCTGATCGGCAACGCGCTCGTCGGGACGGGCATTGATGGAGCAGCCGACCGCGTCCAGCTTGCGTACGATGCCGCGTCGGACCGACTGCTTGCCGTTGATCAGGCCGGTACGGAGCTGAGACTCACAACGCTCAATGGCTCCGGTGCTGCGGCTGGCGTCACATCGCGGCTCGGCCTGCGGAGCCGTGGACTTGTCCATGTTGATGGCATCGCGATTGCCGGCGCTGCCCTCTGGGTGCTGGACGGCAGGTCAGCCGCCATCTATCGAGTGCCAATTGTCAACGGCATTTTCGAGCCCGGGCAAGCCACGAAGATCACCCTCGCCTCGATCGCCTCGAACTTCACGGGGCTTGCGGTCGATGCGCGCACCGGCCACCTCTTCGTGCTGGCGTCGGCTACCCGCACACTCTGGGAGCTGGATGCTAGTGGCTCACCGATCGCCACCCGCGACCTGACGACCGCGGGGCTCCACGATCCTCGTGGCATGGTGCTCGCGCCGTCGGGCGACCCAACGGATCCGTCGGCCCAGCTGAGCCTCTACATTGCAGACGCAGGCGCCGCCATGGGCACCCAGGCAACCGGAGCCGGGGTCTACGAGGTGAGCCTGACCCAGCCGCTGCTTTCGCCCTTGCTCGCCGCCGCGACCGTCGACAGTGCGACCGTCGTCCAGACGATCAACACCTGGCAGTGGAGCCCGGCAAGCCCCGATCCCGATGGATTCGACTACATCCCGTCCATGGACCGTCTGCTGGTGTCGGACAGCGAGGTGGAGGAGACGACCGGAGCCGGCTGGCACAACGTGAACGTCTGGTTTGCGACGCGACAGGGCGGTGTACCGGACTCCGACCACCATATGAACACGCTGCTGGCCAACCCGACGAACAACGAGCCCTCGGCTGCTGCGTACGACGAGGTCCGCAATGAGTTCTACAGCGGCAAGGACGGGTCGTCGTCGAAGGTCTGGGTCTATGGAGCCGGCACTGACGGCATCTTCGGCACGAGTGACGACCAGCAGCTCCGCTACTTCACCACCTATGACCACGGCGTCGCCGACGGCGAGGGGCTCGGCTTCGGCAACGGCAACCTCTACGTGGCTGACGGGCTCGGCAAGGAGATCTGGACCATCAAACCGGGCAACGACGGGGTGGTAGGCACGGCCGATGACGTCTACTCGCACTTCGACGTCCTGTCACTTGGCCAGAACAACCCCGAAGGGATCGACTTCGACAACAGCACCGGAAACCTGTGGGTCGTCAGCAATGACAGCAAGAGCGGCGCCCTGGAGGTGACGACCTCCGGCGTTCCGGTAAGTACGCTCCCGCGCAATCAGATTCCAGCGCTCGCGCCCGGTGGTCTGGCCATCGCCCCAAGCTCGGTCGACAACAGCACCCCCAACGTGTGGATTGCCGATCGTGGGGTCGACAACAACCAGGTGCCGTCCGAGAACGACGGCAAGATCTGGGAGCTGTCCATCACACCCGGCGGCCCGCCGCCTCCTCCTGGCCAGCTCGTGAACGGTGATTTCGAGAGCGCGAATGGCGCGTCACCCACAGCATGGACGGTTGATCCGAGATTCACGCAGAGCTCAGCTCTCGTCCATGGCGGAACCTTCGCCGGACGCCACCAGGCCGCGGACAACTCGGGCTACACCATCCTCCAGGACGTCAGCGTCAGCGGCGGCCAGGCGTTCACCTTCTCAGGATGGGTAGATGTCCCGGCCACCAGCGACGCGTTCAAGATCGTGCTGAAGGTGCAGTGGAGAACCGCATCAGGGAGTCTCGGCAGCGTGACCGTGGGGAAAGTCAGGACGTCGACAACCGGTTGGGTGCAGCTCACGACCGCAATGACGTCGCCGGCAGGCGCCACGATTGCGCGCGTCCAGATGGTGGTCAGCAGCCTGAATGCCACCATCTACGTCGACGACTTCACGCTGACCAGCCCGTGAGTCCGCCTCGGCCGTCGTCGGCCGAGCGGCAGCAGGAGCCACCGAGGCCGGCCGTCGCGCGCGCGCACCTCTTTATCGTGGGATCGGCCCGCACCGGTTCCACGCTGCTCCGTCACGTGCTCAATCGCGCCCCGGAGGTCTGTCTCGCCTCTGAGACGCACTACATGGCCTGGGCGCGGCGCGTCGGACTCGAACGGTTGCTGCGGGAGGTGCGCGACGGTGGGAGGCGTGCCGACAAGCTTGCAACGCTGGCCGCCTACTTCTACCGGCCCGAGGCGTGGATCTGGCTGCGACGGAACGTCGATCAGGACGAGTTCGCTCGGGGGTTGGCGGCGACCGATCTCAGCCTTCGTTCGGCCTTCGAGCTGCTTATGGAGCTCTATGCCCAACGTCGATGCGGCATCGCACCGGGCGAGGGGATCATCGGCGAGAAGACGCCGGATCATCTGCGCCACGTTCCCACGCTCGTCGAGTGGTTTCCGGACGCCCGAATCATCCACACCTTTCGCGATCCGCGCGCCATCTATGCGTCGCAGCTCCGGCGGACCCGCGAGGGCCGATGGGGGCTGAAAGCACGCCTTCCGCGTCTTCCCTCGCTCCTGGCGGACCCACTGCTGGCACCAATGGAGGCCGTGCATACGGCTCGCGCCTGGCGCGATGCGGCACGGCTGCACGAGGACTACGGCGGGTCACTGGGGGCCAGGTATCGGCTCGTCCGCTTCGAGGACCTGGTGGCTCGTCCCGAACTCGAGATCAGATCAATCTGCGAGTTCGCCGGCATCACCTACCGGCCGGAGCTCGTCGAGGGAATCGACGTCGTGGGCTCCAGCTTCCATGCCGTGCGCCACAGCTCGAGCGGTTTCGATTCCACCACGGTCGGGCGCTGGAGGGACGAGCTGCATCCACTTGCGCGCAGCTGGTTCTCGATGGTCCTGCGCGGCCGGCTCGACGCATTCGGGTACGACCGATGACGGCCCGCCAGGCCGGCGTCTCGGGGCAGCTGCGGTCCCAGCTGCGCGGCACGCCCCTCCATCGCTGGTGGCGGTATGCCGCCTCGGCCGCGGGGGCGTTCCGGCGTCGCTCGGTGCTCGACGAGGTCCGCACGTACAGCCTCTTCATCGGTCATGCGCGCAGCGGCCACAGCATCGTGGGCGCGCTCCTCGACGCTCATCCGCAGATCGCAATCTCGGATGAGCTCGATGCGATCGAGTACGTCGCCGCTGGATTCAGCCGACGCCAGGTGCTCTACCTGTCGGTCGCAATCGCTGAGCACCAGGCGCGCCAGCAGCGCCGCAAGGCCGGGCGAGACGGAAAGGTCTACTCGTACTTCGTGTCCGGCCAGTGGCAAGGTCGCCATGAGCGGCTGCAGGTCGTGGGCGACAGCCACGCCGGGTGGACGACACGGCGACTTTCATCGGATCCTGCACTCCTGCCTCGGCTGGAGCAGCGCATGGCGGGGCTCGACCTGCGGTTCATCCACGTCATGCGGAACCCCTACGACAACATCGCCACGATGATGATTCGTGGTGAGCGCACCTTCGAGAGCGCCTTCGCCCAGTACTTCGATAATTGCGCGGCAATCGTTCCTCTGTCGACGCGCATCGGGACGGACCGCCTCATCCGCCTGCGCCACGAGGATGTCATCGAGCACCCGCGCGAGACGCTGACCCGCGCGTGCGGCTTTCTGGGCGTCGTTCCCAGCGAGGGCTACCTCGAGGCTTGCGCCGGGATCCTGTACGGCAGTCCATCCCGCAGTCGCGGCCAGGTGACATGGAGCGATGCGCAGGTCGAGCAGGTGCGCGCCAATATCGAGCGCTACGAGTTTTTGAGCGGCTACCGCTTCGAGGAGTGAGTGGGTCAGCGCTCCGCGAGGATGGTGTGCGCCGATGGCCGCCGGCCGGTCCTGTCGAACACCGCCTCGCGAGCCCGCCAGGCGAGCATGGTCCCGACGTTGAGCGGGGCGTCGAGAAGGTCATAGCGCAGTCGCCGCGCACCCGACAACCGGACCTCCGCCAGCTCATAGCCGTGGCCCGTCATAGGCTCCCCGGCGCGACCCTGGATGAAGGCTATCTGGCTTTCGTTGAGCACTGACCGATAGCGCCCGACCGATTGGGTCGAAATCTGGCCGGCGGCGAACCGACCAAACGAGCTGTTGCCGCCCGAGTCACGGAAGTCCGCCGCACCGTCCATCTGGAGCATCCCCGGTTCGTAGGCCTCGCCGATGAAATCGCAGAGTCCGCGGAGCGTTGCCTGCGGTTCCTCGACGAGCGTCTCGTAGCGCAGGACGCGGTAGCGGTCCGGGAAGGCTTGCTCGTTGCGCTCGCCAAGTGCCATGGAGCCGATCCAGGCAGCTGTCGCCGAGCCCACGCCACCGCGATTGGTCGACCAGCGCTTCAGCGCCGAGGCGTATCGATCCCGGGGGTCACGGATCAGGTGCACGATGCGGGCATTGGGGAAGCACCCGAATACGGTCTCCGCGTAGCGCTCCGTGTTCAGCGACTTGTCGCCCCAGCGCCGCTTCCCGGCCCGTTCCGCCTGCTGAGCCTGGAGCAGTGCGAAGAGGCGGCAATAGCTGCGCTCGCCGGCCACGAATTCGCGCCGTAATCGCTCTGCGTCCGGCTGGAGCTTCAGGTGGCGCCGATATCGCATCATCGTCCCGAGGCAGCGATCAAGGTTTCGATCTTCCGCCAGGTCACCGAAGTTCCCATAGAAGAACGTCCACCAATTCGTGCGGCGCGTCATGGCCAGGCTCGGGTGCGAGGCAAGAAGGGCGAACAGCAGGCTGGTGCCCGTGCGCTCCAGCCCTCCGATGAAGACTGGCCCGTCCTCCACCGCTAGGCCTCCCCGTCGATGGCGAGAGCGTCCTTCCGCTCCCGAAGCTTCCAGGCCAGGGTCGTGGCGAGGTTCACGGGCATATCGATCAAGCGATAGCGCAGCTGCTCTGGGCGCGTCAGGCGAACGGGTGGGGCCGCGTAGCCCCGAGAGGCGAGCAGCCGCCCGGCGCGCCCCTGGATGAAGGCGACCTGGCGCGCGCGGAGCATGCGAACGGGGCCCGCAGCAGGGGACTCCGTGGGCGGTAGGCGTGCCGCATCGATCATGGCCGGGGTGCAGGAGAGGCCGACGCGTTCGCAGATGCGACGCAACGTCTCCTCCGGTCGCTCGGCGAGGTCCTCGTAGCGGACGACGAGGTAGCGCTCGGCGTACCGTCGCTCGCTGCGCTCGGCGAGGCCGATCGATTCGATCCACGCAGCCGTGGCCGTTGCGATCCCTCCTCGGCGGGACGGTGAACCAGCCATGCCCAGGAACCGGCTGCGCGGATCGCGGATCATGTGGATGATCGTCGCCTCGGGGAACGTGCTGAAGATCGCGTCTGCGTGCCGCTCGAGCAGGGCCTCCTGTTCGCCCCAGCGCGGTCGTCCCGAGCGCTCCATGAGCTGCGATCCAATCTCCTTGATCAGCGCAGCGTAGGTTCGCGGTCCGGCCATGAGCCGCTCCGCAAGGCGACCTGGATCCCCGAGCTGGCGGACGACCAGCGGAGAGCGCAATAGCGCGTCCACGCACCGGCGGGCGTTCAGGTCATCGGTCAAGTCGCCGTATCGGCCATACACGCCGGTCCACAGATTCAGCCGGCGTGCCATGACGAGGGAGGGGTGCGCCTGAAGGGCGATACGCAGCTTCGTCTTGCCGCTTCGGTCGAGTCCGCCGATGAAGATCGGCCCCTCCGCCATCACGGACCCGACTCCCCTCCAACCGGCTGGAGCTGAGCCTGAAGGAGTAGTGCCGGTCTGCCGGTCGCGGGCAGCCAGGCGCGGGTCAGGATCACGTGGATGAGGCCCAGGCTGATCCACCACAGGGTCGTGCCCCACGCACTCGAATGCAGCATGTCCATAAAGTTGCTGACGATGAAGATGTCGGCCATGGCCAGCCACATAAACACGAGCATGGCGCGGTTCATCATCCCCGTGCGCGGAACCCGAGCCCAGCGTCGGAACGACAAGAGCAGCAGCCACGCCGCCGGGAACAGGTACAAGGCCGTGCTCGGCAGGCCGTTTTCCGCTGCCAGGGCCAGGTAGGTGTGGTGCGCGCTGCCGGATTTGACCGGAATGTCGCCAACACGCTCCTTGTACTGCTCGCTGAAGTGCTCGAAGTTGCCGTACCCGAATCCAAGAAGCGGCCGCGCCTCGATCATGCGGATCGCGGCGTTGTCGGTGATGAGGCGTGAGGCCGCGGTGTCCTCGACGCCGATACGCTGCACGGCATAGCTGAACTGGCTGGCCAGCGGACCCGCGGCCAGCACCAGGCCGAGGACCACGCTCAGGGCAAGGAACTGGATCGTCAGGCGACGGTATATGAAGAAGACGCCCGCGACCGCAACAAGGGCGCCCAGCCAGCTGCCGCGCGACAGCGAAAGGAAGACGCCGAGCGCGCCAGCCAGGACGACGGCGAACAGGGCTAGCCGGCGCCACGTCGAGCGAAGGAGCATGGCTCGCTGAAGAACGATCAGCGAGCCGAAGACGAGGGTGACGGTGTAGGGGCCGGGGCCACCGAGCGTCCCGGTCGTGCGTTCACCTGCTCGCCCGAGCCACGCGGCGGGGAGGGCGTGTGGGTCGACCCAGCTGGCCAGGCCGATCGCAGATTGGAAGAGCACCAGCGCGACCAGCACCGGGACCATTCGGCGCAGCGCATCGTCTCTTGGCTCAACGAGGCGAACGAGCCAATAGAAGCAGATCGGGACGACGAAGCTGTCGTAGAAAGCCACCGTAAAACGTGCCGGGTTGGGGCTGAGCAGCACGATGTTGGCGATCCCCAGGATCACGAAGACGGCGATGGCGAGGTCGGTCAGGCTCAGCCGGAAATGGCTGCGGCTGAGACCCAGCATCCGATAGACGAGGGCCACGATCACCATCGACGGCACGAGGAGGCGATGCAGGACCCAGACCGGCGGGGTCGCGGTCCCGTCGGGGGTCTGGACGAAGAACGGCATGAAGGCCAGCCAGATCAGCACCGCCGCCCATGGATCGCGGAGGACGAGGGTCAACGCCGGGATGGCAACCACGAGGGCGACGGCGACTTCCGGGAAACCTGCGGCGATCGCCACGCCAACGACCGCGGCGAGCACCAATGCGCCGGCGAGGAGGAGCATCGTTGGCAGGGATTCGCGCGTCGGTCGCGCTGGACCCACCGAGGTCAGGCTACGCATTGACCGCTGCCGCCCCTTGGCGAGCATCTCCGGAATACAGTCGCCGGACCACGGGACCGGCCGCTTCGAGAATCTGCCGCTGCTCTCGCTCAGTCAACCTCGTGCGCCAGCCCTCGTCCAGGCGAACCTCGTCCCAGCCGCCGAGTCGCATTCGGTTGCCGAGCAGGTGCTGGTCCGCACGCAGGTCAACAGAAGCGGTGACCGGATAAACCCCACATAGCTCGAAGAGCGTCGCCAGTGAACCTTCCACGTCCGTGGACAGGTCTTCGTAGCGGATCAGCTGTTGTCGGTTGGCGGGGATGACGCTCAGGTTGCGGGCGATGGCCTCGTTGGTGCGGCCCCAGCGACGCGCGGCCTCAACCATCGTCAACCCCAGCTTGCCCCGCCTGAGCGTCGAATCGACCACCGCGCGCACGTCGCGGACCAGATGGATGACGCGGAGGTCGGCGTCCAGGTAGCGCTCGAGGTAGCGCAGGCGCATCCGCTCCTTGGAGGCGTCGACGAAGACCGTGGCTCCGGTCGCCTCGAGCACCGTCTCGGCGAACGCCAGGTTCCGCCGTGCGATGCGAGCGAATAGCCGATGCGACCCGGTGGCCATGAAGGCCATGTCTCGCAGGTCCTCCACCGCTCGCCAGCGCAGCGATCTGGCGCGCAGCTGGCCAACCCATCGTGGCCTGCCCGCGTCGAAGCCCAGGCGAAAGTCGTCGAGGGCGAAATCGTCGTAGCCCCGCAGCCGCATCTGCCGCTCGATCTCCTGCCAGAACGGGCAGGCCTGCATTGGGAGGCCGCACGAGCAGGCGAAGCTCTCCATGTGGGCCGTGCGTCGTGTGCCGGAGACGTCACTGACGGTGGCGATCTCAGGGTGCTGGCCCAGGAGGTAGGAGAGAAGCGTGGACCCCGAGTACGCGTTGGACGCGATCAGGATGTAGCGCACGCGCGGTTCGGCGGGTGCGTCCTTAGCAAGGCGCGCGGGAGTCATAGGCGAGGACGAACGTGCACCCAGTAGGCACGCGCCAGCGCGCTGAACAGCGAGTATTGGATCTGGTGGGCCTGGCTCGGCGCATCCAGCTCCCAGTCGGGCGGAAAATCGTAGCCCCAGCGTCGCATGTATGGCCCCATCACCCGCCGGGCTCGCCTGCGGGCGGCCGGCGTGTAGTACGCGGCGAAGTTGCGGCTGCGGCTTGTCGTGGGGTTGACGACCGGCAGTCGCCGGACCGGCTCGATCCCGGTGCGTACGAGCGCCGCCTCGAAGTCATCGGCAAGCTGCTCGAATCGCATCACGGCGTCGAACTTCGCATGCGAGAGGCTGGCCCATGTGTCGTACGGAAAGCGGTAGAACTTCAGGAAGAAGCTGGAGAAGTCGGCGTCCGTTCGTTCGAGGTAGCGGTACATCCGCTCATCGAGGACGCTGTTCACGAAGTGCTTTCTCCGCTGCCCCGTCTCCTGGTCCGAGAAGCGTTGCTTGTGATCGGTCATGAGCTTGAAGTACCGGCTCACGGCGTCGTCGAGGGGGTTGCGAACCGCCGAGAAGACGAAGTACCGTCGCTCGTCCGCGCTCGCCTGCCGAAGAAACTCGGGGTAGGTCGAGTGCTTGTGGAGAATCGGGGTGCCGTCATACAGTTCGCGCAACTCGTGGCGAACGGCGGTTGATCCCGTCCGCGGCAGTTCCACGAACACGTAGCGATGCTTGTGACTGACGATCAATGGAGTTCCCCGACGCGCGCCGCCCGGGCAGCCCGCCCGGGCGGCGACTATATCACCGCCCATGACCCATGGCCGATACGTCCCATGACCCACCGGTGCGGCCACGCACCGCCGACCACGCAGCCCGTTTCGTGACGCCCGCAGGGGGTGACGCCGGCCGCCCAATTCGGGTCCTGCACGTGATCGCCAACCTCGATGTGGGCGGTGCGCAGGAGGTGGTCCGCAGTCTCGTCCCGCGCCTGAAATCAGAGGGCTGCGACCCGCTGGTCGTTGCGCTGCGCGACGGCCCGCTTCGGTCCGATCTGGAGCGGGCGGGTGTCCCAGTGCGCATCGTGCAGGGCCGGCGTCGATCACTGGCCGGCGATCCACGCGCGATCACCGAGCTGCTGCGGATCCGGAGCGAGCTGGCGGGAATCGTCCGCAACCAGCGGGTCGACGTCATTCAAAGCCACCTCCTCCGAAGCCTTGACTTCCTCCTGCTGACACTGCCGCGCCGATCGGGCACGCCGAGGGTGGTGTGGACCTTCCATAACGCCCGCCTCGACCTGCGTTCGGATCAGCTGCCGCGTGCGCGCTGGCTGCTCGGCTTGAAGCGTCGAGCGTACCGGTTCCTGTACCGCGCGGCCTCCCGCCGCGTCGCTGCCATGGTCGCGGTTTCCGCGGACGTTGCGGCCGCGATCCAGCGCGACTTCCGTCCGGTCAGGGGCCGGCTCGTGACAATCGCGAACGGGGTGGACCTGGACCGATATGGCCACGGGAATCGGCGGCAGAAGCGCCAGTCGCTGGGTATTCCAACCGGCGGCCCTCTCGCCATCTGCGTCGCCAAGTTCTCAGAGCAGAAGGGACACCGCGTCCTGATCGATGCGTTGACGCGGGGCGCCGGACGAGCCGCGAACCTGCAGCTTGCACTGGTGGGGACGGGTCCGCTCCACGACGCGATCGCGAGCCATGTGGCGCAGGCGGGCCTCGCGGATCGAGTGCACCTCCTCGGCGAACGCCGCGATGTTTCCGACCTCCTGCTGGCGAGCGACCTCTTCGTCCTGCCGTCGCTTTGGGAAGGGCTCCCGATGGCGCTCCTCGAGGCGATGGCGGCCGGCCTGCCGGTGATCGCCACCGCCGTCTCGGGGACGCGGGACGTGGTGGCCGGATCTGAGAGCGGTGGCATCCTCGTCACCGCCGGAGACGTCGAGGAGCTCTGCGGCGCTCTCGATCGCCTCGCATCCGATGCGGCCCTCCGACGGTCGCTGGGAAAGGCTGCGCGACGACGCGTCGCCGACCATTTCAGCGTCGCGGTTCAGGCCCGCGCTCACGCTGACCTGTACCGCGCCCTCATGCACGCACAGCCCCTCGCACAACTCGGAGTCCTCCTATGACCGGCAGCGATGGCGCCTCGACGGGGGGGCGAAAGCTGGAGGCAAATACGAGTCATGGCGGCGACCTGGAGGTCACCTACATCATCGGTACGTACCCGTCGCTCACGACGACCTTCATCGATCGCGAAGTCGAGGCGCTTCTGCGACGCGGCGCCGATCTGCGTATCGTCTCCATCCGGCGCCCGCATTCGGGGCTCTCGCCGGCCCAGCGTGATCTGCAGGTCAGGGTGTCGTATCTGCTCCCGCCGAACAAGGGCGAGCTGTTGATCGCCCACCTGCGATGGCTGCTGCGGCGTCCTGCGACGATGCTGACGACGCTTGCATATCTGCTGACGCGCCGGCAGCGGAATGGGTCCCGGTTACGGACGCTGCTCCACTTCTCTACCGGCGTCTACGCCGCACACCGGGTTCGGGACCGTGCCCGGGCACACATTCACGCCCACTTCGTTGACCGGGCGGCGACCGTCGCGTACGTCGCTGCCCGGCTCCTGGGCACGACCTACAGCGTCACCGCGCACGCGAACGACATCTACCTGCGGCCGGTCATGCTCCGCGAGAAGATCGGGAACGCGACCTTCGCCGCGACGTGCACCGAGTACAACCGCCGGCATCTGGTGACCGTCGTGGGCGACGGAATCGGGCGAAAGGTGACCCGCATCTACCACGGCCTCGACCTGCGCGCCTACCAGCCAAATGGCAACCGCCCAGCCGGCGTACCGATGATCGTCTCGGTCGGTCAGCTCAAGGAGAAGAAGGGTCTCCGCTATCTCCTCGAGGCATGCGGGGTCCTCGCGGAGCGCGGTCTCGATCTGCGCTGCGACATCATCGGTGACGGGCCCCTGCGCGCCGAACTGGACGATCTGATCGTCCGGCTCGGCCTGTCGGGGCGTGTCTCACTCCTCGGGCCGCTGCCGCATCCGGATGTCATCGACCGCTACCGAACCAGTCACCTCTTCGTGCTGCCCTGCATCGTGGCGGCCGATGGCGACCGCGACGGGATCCCGAACGCGATCCTGGAGGCGATGGCGATGGCGCTACCGGTCATCAGCACGCCGATCTCCGGGATCCCCGAGGTCGTGCGCGATGGTGAGACCGGCTTCCTGGTGCCTCCCGGCGATGTCGGGGCACTGGCCGACACCGTCCAACGCGTCCTCAAAGACCCCGAGCTCCGCGCAAGGGTCGCTGCTGCAGGCCGGCGGCTAGTGACCGAAGAGTTCGACATCGGCCGCAATGTCGATCGCCTGGTTACCGCCTTCGAAACCCGTGGCTGAGCCGCCCTCCGCGCCGCTGGGCAGCCGGCAGGCCTTCATCGTCTGGGGACCCGCCGGCAAGGGACGACGAAGCATCGTCCTCGGGCGCGCGATGGGCGTGCCGGAAGTCTCGTTCCTGACCGGAACCTGGCGACGAGGACTGCTCCGCGATCCGCTGAAGTACCCGCGGCAGGTCTGGCGGACGCTTGCGATTTTGCTTCGAGGCCGCCCGACGATCGTGTACGTCCAGTCGCCGCCGACCGTGGCAACCTGGATCGTTGCGGCCTACGCGGCTGTCGGTGGTGGTGCCTTTGTGATCGACGCCCACAGCGATGCCTTCCAGCGGCCCCGCTGGACGCGGCCGGTATGGCTGAATCGACTCATCGCCCGTCGGGCTGCGGCCACCCTGGTCACCGACGAGCACTGGGCGCGACGCCTGGCCGCCTGGCAGGCGCCGTTCCTCGTCGTTCCCGACGTCCCTGTTCCTCCGGAGATGCCCTCTTTGGCGTCCGCCCCTCACGAGTCTTCTCCAGGTTTCGTCGTCATGGTGGTCAACACATGGAGTGGAGATGAGCCGATAGTGGAGGTCGCGGCCGCCGCCGCCGAGCTGCCGGAGGTGACCTTCGAGGTCACTGGCCACGCCGACGCACGGGTCGCGCGCCTGGGCCTGCTCCCTCCCAACGTGCATTTCGCCGGGTTCCTGCCCGATGCCGAGTACTACGACCTGATGCGGCGCGCGCAGGCCGTCATCTGCCTCACGACCAGGGATCACACCATGCAGCGCGGCGCCTGCGAGGCCCTCTCGCTGGGGACACCGATCATCACCTCGGATTGGCCGCTGCTTCGCACGTACTTCGACCGTGGCACGGTGCATGTCGACAACACGGCACCGGCGATCCGCAACGGCGTTCAGGAAATGATGGAACACTACGATCGGTACCTCGATGAGATCGCTCGGCTCCGTGATGTCCGCCGCGCGGATTGGGATGCGCGGCGGGCGGAACTGGTTGGGCTCCTACAGCACGCTGCTGCATCGCACTCACGTCGGCGGCGGAAACCCGGAGGGCAGGGATGAGCAGGGTCAGCATCTTCGGGCTGGGCTATGTCGGTGCCGTCACCGCGGCCTGCCTCGCCGATCGCGGAGCCGAGGTCGTGGGTGTGGACCTCAGCGATGCCAAGGTCGACATGATCAATGCGGGCCAGAGCCCGATCGTGGAGGACGGCCTCGCCGATCTCATCAGCCAACAGGTGGGGCTCGGCCGGCTACGAGCGACGACCGATGGCGCGGAGGCGGTCGTCACCACCGATCTCTCACTCATCTGCGTTGGTACGCCCAGCAACCGCAACGGCAGCCTCGACCTGAGCGCAGTGCAGCGGGTTGCGGAGAGCATCGGCGACGCCCTCCGTCGGAAGGACGGCTGGCACGTGGTCGTCGTGCGGAGCACGATGCTGCCGGGCAGCACGGATGAGCTCGTCATCCCCGCGCTCGAGCAACGGTCCGGCAAGCGCGCCGGCATCGATTTCGGCGTCTGCTACAACCCGGAGTTCCTCCGGGAGGGGAGTTCGCTCCGTGACTTCCAGCAGCCGCCGTTCACGATCATCGGCGGCGACGCTCCCGCGGCTAGCAAAGCTGTTGTCGACCTGTACCGGGGGGTCGAGGGCGAGGTCGTCCACACCTCGATCCGGGTCGCGGAGATGGTCAAGTACGTCTGCAACGCGTTCCATGCGCTCAAGGTGGCCTTCGCGAACGAGATCGGCGTCCTGGCCAAGGCGCAGGAGATTGATAGTCACGAGGTGATGGAGATCTTCTGCAAAGACCGGAAGCTCAACATCTCGCCCACCTACCTGCGACCGGGCTTCGCCTTCGGTGGCTCCTGCCTGCCCAAGGACCTGCGGGCCCTCCTCCATCACGGCCGAAGCCAAGACCTCACGCTGCCGGTTCTCGAGGCGATCCTGCCCAGCAACCAGCACCAGATCGAGCGGGCCTACGAGATGGTGCGCGTCAGCGGCGTGCGACGAGTGGGCGTGCTTGGGCTCAGCTTCAAGGCGGGAACCGACGACCTTCGCGAGAGCCCGCTCGTTACGCTCGTGGAGCGCCTGATCGGCCGCGGGTACCACGTCGCCGTCTACGACCACAACGTCTCATTCGCCAACCTGATCGGTGCCAATCGCGCCTACATCGAGCACGAGATCCCACACATCGTTTCGATCATGACCGATTCGCTCGACGAGCTGATGGAGCGCAGCGAGCTCGTGATCGTGGGAAATGCGGATCCCGCGTTTGCCGCCGCCCTCGACGGTCGCTCGGGTGGCCAGCACGTCATCGACCTCGTGCGGCTGGGGAACGCGAGCGCCGGCGACGCTTACGAGGGGATCGCCTGGTAGCAGCCGCTGTCCCTGGTTTCTGGTGCGGATACGCACCACCCGGCCTAACGGCACCAAAGTCCTGCTCAGGCTCAGCGAAGCCAGTACTTGACGATCATTCACAGGTGGAGGCCGGGGCGGTCGAGTGCGCTGCGGTGCGGTTGGTGAGTTGCGAGACTGCCGCCCGCAACAGGCCCCCAGCAGCCACAAGTGCGGGTATCGCCTCCCGCTCCCCGGCGCTAGGTTGGGTTGCCTGAGCCTCGTCCCGGCACGAATCGTTGGGATGGCCCGCACGAGTGAGCCGCCTTTCGCCTGCTGTACGCGATCCCTTGGGCGGCCCGGATTTGAGGATGCCCGATGCGCTACAAGTCGCTGCCGCTGAGCGCCCGCAACCCAGCCCCGCCCCCCCACTCCGATGACAGACCCGTCAACCCGAGACCGCGCCGGAGATGGCTGGACTGGCTCCTGACCATCCCGATTGTCCTGCTCATCCCGGCGCTCGTCGTGCCCTACCTCGCGACGGGCCAGAGGACTCCGACCCTTATGGTGCGGGGCGCTCCGGTCCCGGGCAACAGCCTCACGGCGACAGGCACCGACTTCCCGTCGGCCACGATCGTGCAGCTGGCATGGGATGGATCCTCCAGGGCCTGGCTGCCGGCTCCGAGAACCGATCGATCGGGCACCTTCAGCGCCCGCATCGTGCTCCCCACTGCAGTGGCGCTTGGCAGGCACACGCTCCTCGCGCGCGCCCAGACGTCGCACGGAAATTCGAAGAAGTTGGAAGTCGTTACCGCGTCCGCATCGATCATCGTCGTCTCCCCAAGTGCGAAAGCCTCCACCCCGGCCCCGAAAGCCACGCCGGCGCCGCCGGCTGTGACGCCCGCGCCCGCCCCGGCGCTGAAGGCACCCACTGCGGCACTCCCGCTGACGGTCGGCTCATACGTCGGGTACGGCTCCTCGACTGGCGGCGGCATCGGCGGGACCGTGCGAGCGGTCACCAACCTCAACGACTCCGGAACGGGGTCGCTCCGCGCTGCCCTGCAGGCGTCCGGCGCCCGAATCGTCGTCTTCAGCGTTTCGGGCACCATCACGCTCAGCGCCGACCTCAAGATCAAGAATCCCTATGTGACCGTCGCCGGCGAGACGGCTCCCGGATCCGGAATCGTGATCCGCAACGGTGCTTTCAAGGTGAACACCCATGACGTCATCCTCCGGAACATGCGCCTGCGCCCGGGGGACCAGGTCGCGTCTCCCGCCGATGTGGATGCACTCACCCTCAACGGCGTGCGGAATCCCGTCTACAACGTGGTCGTCGACCACATGTCGATGGTCTGGGGACCCGATATTGGCGGCCTGGCGGTGCTGGGCAATGTCCACGACGTGACAGTCTCCAATTCGATCATGGGCGAGGGACTCTACCTCTCGGCCCATCCGGGGGGCACCGCCAGCCAGGGCGGGCACTCCATGGCGGCCAACATCACGCAGCTTGACGCTGGTCTTGCGTGGCCGACGCGCATCACCTTCTGGCAGGACCTGTTCACCACGTCCGACCACCGCATGCCGCGCTTCCAGGGAGCGGAGTGCATGGACGTCGTCGACAACGTCATCTACAACTGGGGCATCCACGCTGCGCAGGGCAACCCCCGGAGCGTGAACCTCGTCAACAACTGGTATCGCTCCGGGCCTGAGACCACTGCCCACGACTTCTGGGCGCCTCAGAAATCCGTGGTGGCGCCAACCCTCTTCGGGAACGCGGTTTATGCCGCGGGCAATCACGCTGACGGCTTCACCGGCTCCGATGCCGGATCACCAACGCTCTATTCCTCGACGGTACGCTGCGGCGGGCTCTCCGTCACGCCCGAGATTCCGCAGGCCGCGTACGACGCGGTGATCGCCGATGCCGGTGCCATCCTCCCGGTGCGCGACGTCGTCGACCAACGGATCATCGCGAACGTCATCAATCGGACCGGCGTCTACTTCAACGGCGTCGGCTATCCAGGGCCGAACCCCTACTACCCCTAAACGGACCCGAGCCATGCGGCTGCGGTGCGCGAGCGCGCGCCTCAGCCGTAGGCGGCGCCAGCCGCGGTCCGTACTGGAGGCGGCGAAGTGTGGCCCTGCCCCTCCGAGGTTCGTCTACGATGCGCTACACGTCGATTTCCCCCGATGCCAGCAGCAGTCGCCAGGCCTGGGGGAACGGCGTCATCGACAACCGGAGACCCAAGCCGCACCGATGATGGCCACAGCTGACCGCCGCGCTCTTGTCACCGGCGGTGCCGGCTTCATTGGCAGCACGCTGGTGGATCGCCTGCTGGCCGACGGCTGGCACGTGATCGGGCTCGATTCGTTCGACCCTTACTACCCGCGCGAGGTGAAGTTCAGGAACCTGGTTGCCGCCGCAGCCAATCCGCGCTTTCGGCTGGTCGAGATTGATACGCGCGACGCCGCCGCGCTCGCCGCAACCGTCAAGGACGCGCGCCCCGAGGTCATATTCGACCTTGCCGCCAGGCCGGGTGTGCGGCCCTCGATCGCAGACCCGGAGCCGTACCTCACCATCAATGTGGTTGGGGTTCAGCACACGCTGTCGGCTGCCGCGCAGGTCGGCGCGCGAGTCGTCTTCGCCTCGTCAAGCTCGGTCTACGGTGCTGACGACCGGCGCCCGTTTCGCGAGGACCAGGCGGGCGGTCGTCCGCTGTCACCATACGGGGCCAGCAAGGTGGCCGCGGAGGCACTCTGCTACGCGCATCACTCGATAAGCGGACTGCCCGTTGGCATCGCCCGACTCTTCACGGTCTTTGGACCGCGGCAGCGCCCCGACCTGGCGATTCATACCTTCGCCCGGCTGATCCTGGCCGGGGAGCCTGTCGACCTGTACGACGGAGGCGACGGCGTTCGCGACTACACCTTCGTCGACGACGCGGTCGACGCCCTCGTCAAGCTGGCTGGGACAGGGGAGGACTTCCTGCTCGTCAATGTCGGCAGTGACCGTCCCATTGGCACGGGCGAGGTGGTCGACGAGCTGGAGAGCGCCCTGGGGATTCCTGCGGTCCGACGCCTCTTCCCTCCCCAACCGGGTGACGTGCCCGCGACGCACGCCGATATCTCGCGTGCCGCCGTCCGGCTCGGTTGGCGACCGCAAACACCATTCCGCGAGGGGATCCGGCGCTTCAGCGCCTGGTTACGCGACCAACCAGTCGACGCGGCGCCCGTCAGCTGAGCCCGGCACCGGGCCGGCTTACCGGCCGTCCAGCGCCAAGGTAGGTGAGGCCGGCGCCCACGACGTGCGCCGGGTCAAGGGCGTTGCGACCGTCGAACAGCAACGATCCGCGCATGGCGGACGCGATCGGGCGCAGGTCCATCGTCACGTACTCGGGCCATTCGGTGGCAAGCACAACGGCGTCGGCTCCGGTGGCGGCCTCCAGCGGCCCATCGGACAACTCGATCCAGGGCTGCAGCGCTCGAACGCGCTCGGCGGCCTGCGGGTCGCAGGCGACGATGTCGGCCCCTTTCGCGCGGAGAATGACCGCCAGAGCGAGCGCCGGCGAATCGCGGATGTCATCGGTGTCGGCCTTGAAGGCCAGCCCCAGGATGGCGATTCGCCTCCCATCCAGGGAGCCGCCGAATGCTTCCGCCAGCCGAGCGGCGGCACGCGCGGGCTGCGCGGCATTCACCGCGGCGACCGCCGCCACGAGCGGGAGCTCAATGCCGCGCTTCGCTCCCATGGCCATCATGGAGCTGACGTCCTTCGGCAGGCATGAGCCCCCGTAGCCGATCCCCGGCCGCAGGTAGTCTCCCCCGATGCGCGGATCCGCGGCGATCCCCTCGATGACCGCGTCGACCGATGCGCCGCTCGCTTCGCAGAGGGCAGCGAGCTCGTTGATGAAGCTGATCCTTGTGGCCAGGTAGCTGTTCGCCGCGTTCTTGACCAGCTCCGCGCTCTCCGCGTCGACGACGAAGAGCGGCGCCTCGAGCGGGCGATACAGCGTTGCAAGCGTTTCGACATCCGCTTCGGCGGCCATCGCTGTGCGTCCCAGCACCACGCGGCTCGGATGGAGGAAGTCCTCGATCGCCCGTCCGGTACGCAGGAACTCCGGGTTGGCCAAGACCGGGACGTCGCGTGGTCCCCGACGCTTGGCCAGATTCGAGTTGAGCCGCGCCTCGACGACGCGGGTCGTACCCACCGGCACCGTGCTCCGCAGAGCGATCACCGTCCGCTGCCCGAGGTGTTGGCCAATCGTCTCGATGACGCTGTCCACCGCCGCCAGGTCGGCATCCCCGGACGGCCGGGACGGAGTTCCAACGCAGATCAGGATCGCGTCCGGTTCCCGGAAAGCGAGGGACGGATCGAGCGTGAACCGCAGCCGACGCTCGGCTCGCTGCAGGCTCAGCTCGCCCTCCAGATGGGGCTCGTAGTAGGGGGTCTCGCCTCGCTCCAGCGCGTCAAGCCTGGATGCATCGGCCTCGAGGCCCATCACCTCCTGGCCCAGGCGGGCAAGACAAGTGGCGGTGACCAGGCCGACGTAGCCGAGGCCGACCACAGTGATCTGCATGAAGTATGTCCTGCTCTTTAGCGGGGGAAAGTGGGCGGCGAGAGTGTGCGGGCGCCTTCCAACCTGGCAGGCAGGGCCCGCGCGGAGACGTCCGGATGATAGCCGCTGCCCGCGCGCTGGAAGGATGGGACGGATGGGTCAGTCAGGCGAGTCGAAAACGGACCCCGGCGCGAAATGCGCGGAGAGGGCGATCCCGACGAGACGCCGGTCTCCGGACTGCAGCTCGTGCAGGAGGATTCGGCCGCCGGGGGCCGCGACCACCACCGCATCCTCGGTGGCTTCCAGGATCTCGCCTGGCCGTCCGGCGTGCGGCTGCCGATCCCATGTGAACGCGCGAACTTCGTAGCACTGCCCGCTGGCGAACAGCTCGGGATGCTGGAACGGCGGGAAGATGAAGGCGCGCATGCGGTTGGCGATCGCCTCGCAGTCGAGATTCCAGGGCACGCGCCGGGCGCGGAAATCGAGGGCATGCCGGTTGTAGTAGAGCGACTCGCTCTCGTCCTGTGGAGTACCGGGAACCTCGTCCAGGAGGCGGATCGTGGGCCACACTTCGGCGAAGAGACCGATCCCGGCGTCCACGCATGCGTCATAGAGCGCGCGCCCGGTCTGCTCCGCGTTGATCGGGACGATCCGCGCGGCGACAATCGGACCGCTGTCGACCCCGCGCTCGATGTGGTGGAGGGTGACCGCGCTCTCTGATTCGCCGTTGATGAGCGCCCAGGCGATTGGCGCAACGCCCCGATAGCGGGGCAACCGCCCAAAGTGCAGGTTCAGGGCGGCGACTGATGCGACACCGATGAGTGGGCCGCGGAGGATGCTACTGGCCTGGAAGGAGAAGAGGAAATCGGGCCGCATGGCCGCCAGCTCGGCGACGACGGCAGGCTCATTGACGTTCGCTGGCTGCACAACCCGCAGCCCGCGGACGCTGGCCGCGTGGCTCAGCGATGGCTGCCAGCCGTCAATGCCCGAATCATCGGGATCTGCGATGACCGCGACCACCTCATCGCCCGAGTGGAGCAGAACCTCCAGGCACTCAACCGCCAGCCGGGTGCGGCCGATGACCGCCACGCGGCGGATCACGGGGCGTTCCGGCGATCGTCGATCCGCGATTCAGAGGGACGCATGACGGCCCGCCGGCCGCTTCGGCTCTCGGCGGTCCTGCGGTTCCGGGCGCGCCTCCGCCGGCGCCAGGCAATCCATCGCCGGGCCGCCACGGGCCAGAGCTTTCCCCCCACCAGCGCGCTTATGGCGTCGATCCCAACGTCCCTAACGGTCGGATCGCGGCCGGGCACGAAGGCCTGGTGGACCTCGTCGCTGATCGCGTAGAGAGTGCACCACACGAACGTCCACCACAGCCAATGCGGCACGCGGCGCAACGCGAGTGGCATGCCCACGAGCAGGCCGAGCACGCTGAAGACGACCACGTGACCCAGCTTCGAGAGGCCGAAGTTCAGCTTCCCAGAACCGCCCGGCTCGAGATTGGGGATGCTCGAGAGACCGAAGATGACGAGCATCCAAGCCGCTACGACCAGCCAGGGGAGGAGCCGACGGGCCGCGGCCGGACGGCGACGAGCTTCACGCATGGGCGATACAGGATAATCGGGCGTCCCCGCGGCGCCGGCTTCTCAGCGGCCTTCGCGCCGCGGACGTCCAGGTCGCTCCACCATTGAGTTGAAGGATGCCATGGCCCGACGGCGCCACTGCATGATCGTGGATAACCACTTCCCGGACCCGAGGGTCGAGCGCGAGGCACGCGCCCTCACCGCGCGTGGCTTCGCCGTCGACGTCATCTGCGCCGGAGAGCCCGGTGAGCCGCGCCGCGATCACCTTGACGGCATCACGGTGTATCGCATCCCGGTCCGGCGCCGACGCGGGATGGGCCTCGCCGCGCAGCTCGTCGAGTACGTCACTTTCGCCGCCTGGGCGACGGCGATGACCGCCCTTCTCGACGGCCGGCGGCGTTATGACAGCATCCAGGTGCACAACGTTCCCGATTTCCTTGTCTTTTCCGCCGCCATCCCCAAGCTCCGTGGCGTCCCGGTCATCCTCGACCTCCACGACCTGATGCCCGAGTTCTTCGCGGCGCGATTCGGCGGTCGAGTCGACAGCTTCCCCGTCCGCCTCGTGCGCTGGCAGGAGTGGGCCAGCGCCGCATTCGCCGACCAGGTTCTCACCGTAACGGATCTGTGGCGGGACGAGCTCGTCCTACGGGGGCTGCCGGCGGGCAAAGTCGACGTGATCATGAACCTCCCTGACCCGGAGGTCTTCGTACCCCGCCCGCCGGTGATCCGTCAAGATCCCGATCCGGTGGTCCTCGTGTACCACGGCACCCTGACCCACCGCTACGGCATCGACACCCTGCTGCATGCCGTGGCGCTGCTGCGCAATCGGCTGCGGATTCGGCTCATCCTCCACGGCCGGGGAGAATTCGCGGCCGAAGCCGAGACGCTGATTGCCCAGCTTGGGATCGTCGAGGAGGTCGACATGAGCGTTGGGGTGCTGCCGATGGCGGCCCTCCCGGAGCTGATCGGACAGGCCGACATCGGTGTCATTCCATACCGAAGAGACGTCTTCACCGATGGCATCTTGCCGACGAAGCTCCTCGAATACACGGCCCTCGGGATCCCCTCCGTCGTGGCTCGCTCGCGCGCTGTCGAGACCTATTTCTCTGCGGAGATGGTCCGATTCGTTGAGCCGGACGCCCCTGCGCAGCTCGCCGGTGCGATCGAGGAGCTCGCGCGGGATGCCGAGCTTCGCCGCGAGCTGGCGACGCGGGCCCAAGCATTCACTGACCGTTACCGCTGGCCTGACCAGGCCCAGCGGTACGCGGACCTCGTGGAGCGGCTCATAGCGCGAAAGCGTGGACCTAACGCACCACCCTGAGCCGTGACCTGGGGCGGACCAAGGGGTATCGGCCTATCCTTCACGCGGCTACCCGACCGATGCCGGTCGCGGTGGCCGGTTGTCTAGTCGGATCGAGGAGACCAGGTGATACCGATCGCTCGGCCCCAGCTCGGGGAGGAAGAGAAGGCGCTCGTCTGGAGCGCCATGGAGTCCGGCCAGCTCGCCCAGGGTGCACGCGTCGCTGAATTCGAAGCCGGCTTCGCCCGCTACGTCGGTTCCCCGCACGGGATCGCCACCAGCTCGGGTACCACTGCGCTTCAGCTCGCCCTGCTTGCGTTGGGAATCGGGCCAGGTGACGAGGTGATCACCGTCTCCTTCACCTTCACGGCGACCGTGAGCCCCATCCTGCACGTGGGCGCGACGCCCGTCTTCATCGACGTTGACCCGGTCAGCTTCACCATGGATGTCGGGCAGCTAGAAGATGCGATCACGCCACGCACCCGCGCCATCGTTCCGGTGAGCCTCTACGGCAACCCCGCCGACATGCCCGCGATCCTCGAGATTGCCGCGCGCTACGGGCTGCCGGTCATCGAGGACGCGTGCCAGGCGCACGGGGCGGAGCTCGGAGGGAAGCGCTCGGGGAGCTGGGGGATCGGGGTCTTCAGCTTCTACCCCACCAAGAACATGACTACTGGCGAGGGCGGGATCCTCACCACCGATGACGCTTCGTTTGAGGATCGGGCCAGGCTCCTCCGTCAGCACGGCATGCGCGTCCGCTACGTCCCCGAATTCCTGGGCTACAACTTCCGCATGACCGATCTGCACGCCAGCATCGGGATCGCGCAGCTCGCGAAGCTGCCCGCGGCCAATGCCAGGCGGCACCGGATCGCGGAGCGCTATGACGCGGAGCTCGCGGGCGTCCTTATCCCAGCCCGACGCCCCGACTCCGTGCATGCCTATCACCAGTACACGCTGCGCGTTGCGCGACGTGACGACTTCCTCGCCCAACTCGCGGAGCGTGGCGTCGGGGCCAATATCTACTACCCGCTACCCGTTCACCGCCAGCAGCCCTTCCGCGACTTGGACGCCTCGCGGGTACCACTTCCGATCACCGATCGGCTGACGGAGGAGATCCTTTCCATTCCGGTCTACCCGGGCCTGACCGATGACGAGGTGTCGACCATCATCGGCGCCGTGAACGCGACCGCCAGCGAATTGGGGGAGCTTCCGCGCGACGCCTAGGACGCCCATACGGCGGTTGAGCCATCCTCGACGTCCGCGGCACGCGTGCCATAATTCGTCGCCCGACCGACGAGAGCATGCAGGCACCATTCACCCAACTCATCTGCGACCGGTGCGGGTCCGACGGCAGCGCCGGCCCCGAAGACGCTCCGCGCTTCACCTTCTGCCCAAGCTGCCGCTTCTTCGTATGTGCTGCGTGCTGGGTCCCCGAGCGGGGAGTCTGCCGCGGGTGCGCGCAGCCCGGCCTGCCACCGGCGGGCGGCCTGAAGCGAGCCATTCTCGACACGTTGATGCCGGAGCACCGTCTTCAGCCGATTATCCCGCGCAGGGCCACGGGATTCGAGGAAGCGCGTCGGAATGCCATCCTGCGGGCCGCCCGCGTCGACCCCAAGGCTGAGCCCCAGCCCTCTCGAGCGCGGCGGGTGCTCGACCGAGCGCTCTCAGTGGCTACGGCTGACCTCGGGTTTCGGCTTGCGGTCGTCGTGATCCTGGCCCTGGCGATCGCGACGCTTGTGTGGATGCTCAACCTCTCGCCGAGCAATCGCGGCGCGGCATCCTCCCTGGCTGCCGTCGCCACTCCCAGCGCCGAGCAGCAGGTGCAGGCAGTACATGCCAGCGCGCCCGCGCCGACCCCGGCGCCGACGTTCTACCTGGTCCGATCCGGCGACACGCTCCGCGCGATCGCGCGCCAGCTCTACGCCGATGAGACCGCCTGGGAGACGATCTACGCGGCCAACCGTACCGTCATTCCTAATCCCGACAGCCTCGTCGTGGGTACCCGCCTCACCATCCCGCCGGCTCACTGAACGAGCACCGAGCATGGCCCTCCCGCGGATCGGCGGCCCCCAGCGGACTGGTGCTTCTGGGCAACGGAATCTAGCTGACGCGGCATGCCCGAACAGGTCTGCTGAGCGTTGCTTGACGGCACCAGCGCACGGCGCCTTGTGAGGTGAGGAGCAGTCTGGGCGCGTTTGGTATTGACGGGTGGGGTACCGCGGATTAGGTTCATCCGGTACTGATTCCGAGTGCCTTTTTGGGATCGGTAGGCCGCGCCCGAGCCATAGCGGGCCCAATCATCGGCCCGGCTGCCCTGCCGCCCATAGCCTTCGTGCGCCCCTTCCGTCGAGACCGAGTTGGCGCTCGCGTGTGCGAGTGCCATTCGCGGCGTGAGGCGCCTCCAACCCGGAGGACCAAGCCTATCTCCGTCGCTTCGTTCCCACCGCCAGCACATTGCGCCCGCCCCTTCCCTGCGGCGGCCCGAGTACTCGATCTGGAGGGCAACCCGTGACCGGTCGAACCATGAGTCCTGGCGAATACGAGGCATGGCTGGAAGCTCGTCTCGAGGCGGCAGGTTCGCGCCGCCCTGGAGCGCGGCCCATCGCTTCCAGCGCGAGGCCGGTCACACCGCTGGCAGCAACTCGCTCTCGCAGACGGCTTCGCGGCATCGCCGCGGTGGCTGCGGTCGGCGCATTGACCGTCCTGGGCGCCGCCGTGGCCCTCGGCGTGCATGATGCGGGCTTCGTCGAAATGGACGGCAATGTCGTCCAGGACGCGGCCGTCGCGCCGCCATTCGACTGGAACACGCTCTTCGGCAGCACCGGCAACTACATCGGTCCGGCCGGCCATCAATTCGCGTTCGCCAAGGATTACCTGACCCCGGACTTCACCTACCACGCCGGCAGCGATAAGGACCAGGACGACGTCAGCACCTGGCAGTGCGGCGACGTCAACAACCCCACGCCCAAGGACGAGATCCTCAACGCCTATGCCGTGCTCTCCACCGGGACCGGTGGGACGCATGTCGGCAACACGATCCTGAACTTCGGCTTCGAGCGCCCGGTTAACAACGGCACCTCCTTCATGGGTGTCTGGTTCTTCCAGAGCGCCGTGGGATGTGACTCCTCGCCAACGGGCACCACGATCTCGTTCAGCGGCGCCCACACGATTGGCGACATCCTCACGCTGGTGAATTTCACCAACGGTGGCGCTAGCTTCAGCATCGAGGTCTTCAAATGGGTCGGGACCGGCGGTGATTCCGCTGGCGGCACCATGGACCTCATCACCTCGAGTGGCGAGTGCGGTCCGTCCGAGGGGGACGGTCGTGTCTGCGGCAAGGTCAACACCTCGTCCATCACGACCAACTGGCCTCCAGGCGACGGCGGCCTAGCCGTTAATCAGTTCTTCGAAGGCGGCCTCGACATCAACGCCCTGCTCGCCCCGGAGGGCCAGCAGCTGCCGTGCTTCTCGACCTTCATGGCCGAGACCCGCACGTCCGACGTGTTCACTGCCCAACTGAAGGACTTCGCGTTCGGTGCCCTGAATAGTTGCGGCGAGGTTGATGCGCACAAGTACCTGGACCTCAATGGGAATGGCAGCCTCGACGCGGGTGAGGGTGGCCTGGACGGCTGGACCATCAACCTGTACAACGACGACGGCACCACGCCTGGCCAGAAGGACGGAGGGGACACCCTCATCGCCTCGAAGGTCACGAGCGGTGGCGGAAATGCCGCGTTCACGGAGATTCCCGCGGGCGACTACATCGTCTGCGAACAGCTCCTGAGTGCGTCACCCCCGTGGGTGAACACGGATCCCGGTTCGGCTTCAGCGGCAGGGCCGCTGTGCAAGGCGGTCACGGTCACCGCTGGAGTGACCTCGACCACCAACTTCGGAAACGGAGAGCCGAACATTGACGTCAGCAAGTCGGCCGATGCGACCGATGTCTGCGCAGGCACGACGGTGGCTTACACCATCACCGTGCACAACAACGGGAACGTGAACCTGAGTGGGGTCAACGTCGACGACGACAAGCTCGGGCATATCGCCGGCCCGATCAGCCTGGCTGCTGGCGCAACGAACACGTATCACCCGTCGGCGGCGATCTCCGTCGATACAACCAACACCGTCACGGCCACCGGTAACTGGGGAGGCCTGACACCGGCGGCGACGGACACCGCGTCCGCAACCGTTCACAGCCACACGTGCACGATCAGCGTCACGAAGACCCCGAACCACACGGACGTCTGCTCGGGCAGTCCGGTGGACTACACCTACGTGGTGACCAACACCGGCAACTTCTTCAACGTCTCCGGTTCGATCACCGACGACAACGGCACCGTGGCGACCGGCGATGACTTCACCGCTGCGTTTGGCCCTCTGGCACCCAGCGCCTTCGCCACCCTGCATCAAAACGGGGTGACAATCACAGGCGACGTTACCAACACGGTCACGGCGAACGGCACGTTCGACGACGGAGCCAGCACGACCGCGTCCGACACCGCGACTGCGACCGTCCACAGCCACGAGTGCACGATCAGCGTCACAAAGACGCCGAGCCACACCGATGTCTGCGCCGGGTCGCCGGTCGACTACAGCTACGTCGTGACCAACACTGGCGACTTCTTCAACGTCTCCGGCTCGATCACCGACGACAACGGGACCCCGGCCAACACTGGCGATGACTTCACCGCTTCGTTTGGCCCTCTGGCACCGGCCGCCTTTGCCACCCTGCACCAAAACGGGGTGGTGATCTCCGGCGACCGAACCAATACCGTCACGGCTGATGGCACGTTCGACGATGCGGCCAGCACGACCGCTTCCGACACCGCCCAGGCTACGGTGCACAGCCACACGTGCACGATTGATGTCACGAAGACACCGAACCACACCGACGTTTGCTCGGGCAGCCCGGTTGACTACACCTACGTGGTCACCAATACCGGAGACTTCTCGAACGTCTCCGGCTCGATCACCGACGACAACGGCACAGTCCCAACGGGCGACGACTTCACGGCTCCGTTCGGACCCCTGGCACCTGGTGCTTTCGCGACCCTCCATCAGAACGGGGTGACG
>Ga0070708_100000337_pt1 | contig 35479 bp, 30 predicted proteins | sample KBSK5503metaG_FD_65469 | JGI IMG/M metagenome (GOLD analysis project Ga0070708, IMG submission 65469) | Corn, switchgrass and miscanthus rhizosphere microbial communities from Kellogg Biological Station, Michigan, USA - KBS K5-50-3 metaG | ecosystem: Host-associated > Plants > Roots >... | reverse complement strand
GCTGGCGCTTACTTACCCGCTACCAGCGGGTGGGTAGAAACTTGGCGATTGAGCGTGAATTATTCGGTTGGTGTCGCCACCCGTTACAGTACCGCGAGCGAAGCGACCGGATGCCGACACTCAACCAGCGTTTTAAGAGTTCTTGTGATTATCGAGTGCCGACATCCGTTCGCTTCGCTCGCGGTGCTGTTTTGGGGTGGCGATCATGTTGATGTCCTTCCTCACTCGAGACTTTTCACACAGTCTCTACCGCGAGGTGGTACTGATGACCTCATTGCTCTCGAACCGTCCTTATTCTTAGCAACACGTTAATGAGCACCATCCGGGACGCGCCTTGACACCCCCAGACTCGGTCGCTATCATTTTCGTTTCCGTTTGCAGCGCGGAACTTTGCCTTGGGTATTATGTTTGAGTCCCTTTCGGATAAATTAAAGCGCACTCTCAAGAATCTCCGCGGGGAAGGCGTTCTAACGAAAGAGCACGTCGACGCTGCATTACGAGAGATTCGCCTCGCCCTGTTGGAGGCAGATGTCAATTATAAGGTCGCAAAAGACTTTATAGCCTCGGTAAAAGAGAAGGCGGAAGGGCAGCAGGTTTGGCAGGAACTTAAACCTTCCGAGCAGGTCGTCAAGATTGTTTACGACGAGCTGGTCGAATTGTTAGGTGGCCAATCTTCACGCCTGGTCTTTACGAAACAGATACCCAACTCCGTAATGGTCGTTGGGCTGCAAGGGTCGGGCAAGACGACCTCAACAGGCAAAATTGCCCGTTGGTTGGCGAAGAATCAGGATCGCAAGCCGTTGCTTCTCTCGGTAGACGTTTACCGGCCGGCAGCGCGCGAGCAGTTGAGAGTAATCGCCAAAGCGACTGGCCAGCAGATCTTTGAACATCCGGAGACTAACGATCCACTAACGCTCGTTCGGGAAGCGCACAAGCATGCGCAGCAGACTGGTTTCGACACACTGCTCATCGACACGGCAGGACGACTGCACATTGATGATGAGCTGATGGAAGAACTGGTCAGTATCAAGAACGAGACGCATCCCGTCGAAATACTCTTCGTCGCCGACGCTATGACCGGACAGGACGCGGTTCGGTCGGCGGAGGAGTTTCACCGCAGAGTGGGGATCACTGGGGTCATTCTGACCAAAATGGATGGTGACGCTCGAGGCGGCGCGGCCCTTTCAATCAAACAGGTAATTGGTCAGCCAGTAAAGTTTGTCGGAGTCGGTGAGCGCTACGACGCGCTTGAACCTTTCTATCCCGATCGGGTAGCCCAGCGCATTCTCGGAATGGGAGACGTGCTGTCGCTCATCGAGGAAGTGCAGTCAAAGGTCGATCAGACAGAGGCCGAAGAACAGCTAAAGAAGTTACAGAAGAACGAATTTACACTGGACGATTTTCGTTCTCAGCTTCGTCAGGTCAAGAAACTCGGCTCGTTCTCAAAGATAATGAAGCTCTTGCCGGACCAGCTTCTCGGCGGCATTGGCATGCCGCAGTTAAATGACGAGCAATCGAAGCTGATGGAGAAGGAGCTGAAACGCACCGAAGCCGTCATCGACTCGATGACGATCGAGGAGCGCACGGATCACCGGATTCTGAACGCGAACCGCCGCCGGAGAATTGCTCGTGGTTCGGGAACATCCGTGGCGAACGTCAATCAGATCATCAAGCAATACACCGAGATGCGCCAGATGATGCGACAACTTTCCGGCTCGGGAATGTTTGGCGGTGGCGGGTTCAAGGGCAAGATGATGAGAAAGATGGCGGGTATACCGGACATGGGCGGACTTGGGAGCGATGGTGACGAATTGCCTTCGTTGCCTGGCTTGGCTGGCGGGTCTGGCTCACCTGCTGGGCCATCGCGTAAGAAACTGAAGAAGAAACGTAAAAAGAAGAGAAGATGAAGCGACCACGATCGCAAAGGACGACTTTCGAAGGAGGAGCGATTTGTTAGCAATAAAGTTGATGCGCACCGGCGCCAAGAAACAACCGTCGTATCGAATTGTAGTTAAAGAGAAGCAGTCAAAACGAGACGGCGCCTATCTGGAAAACCTGGGCACATATAATCCGACTCGCAATCCCGCCGAGATAAAGCTGGACATGACTCGGGTTCGGTACTGGATTGAGAAAGGCGCGCAGCCTACTGACACAGTGGATCGTTTGATTAAAGTCAGTGCCAAAGCCCAGACCGCCGCACAGGCAGACGTGCAGGCCTAAAGTTCTGATTGGTTGCAGGCGTCTGCTGTTTACTGGATAGAACAATGCGAGAAGCCATCGAAAAGATCGTGAAGTTGTTGGTGGATGACAGTGAAGCAGTAGACATACGCGAGCTCGATCGTAATGGGGCCACCATGATAGAGGTGAGAGTTGCGGCGGGAGATGTAGGCAAGATTATTGGCAAGCAGGGACGCACTATCAGGGCGCTGAGATCGCTGGCTCGTATTGCCGGTGCGAAAAAGAACCACCGCTACCTCTTAGAAATTGTGGAATGAATTACGAGACAGGGAACAGCGCTGAATCGCTGATTGTCGTGGCTCGGGCTGTAAGGACCAGGGGTCTCAAGGGTGAGTTAGTCGCGGAACTTTTGACTGATTTTCCTGAGCGGTTCGATGGCATTCAGGAACTGATCGCGTTGTCGCCGAACGGGACTCGTCAGGTAGTGAAGCTCGAAGGCTACTGGTTTCAGCAGAATCGCGTGGTACTAAAGTTCGTTGATTACGACGGCATAGATGCGGCGAAAGCATTGGTAGGTTATGAATTTGCCGTCCCGGAATCAGATCGCGTTCTCCTTCCTGAGGATCAGTTTTATGACTGGGAACTGGAAGGGTGCACAGTAGAAACCACCGGCGGCAATAGAATCGGCAAGGTGCGTGAAATAATAAGGACCGGTGGTGTTGACATGCTTGCAATTGCCGACGACCGCGGCGGTGACTATCTCATACCAATGGCCGCTTCGATTGTTGTTGGGATCGACACTTCGAGTAAGTCGATCGTAATTGACCCCCCCGAGGGTCTTCTTGAACTGTAGCTCTTTGATCGACGCTTCGCGAATGTGGTGTGGACGATTGAGTCTGCAGCTTCTTGCAAACGCCAAGAGTCAATGTTAGCGAACATGTTGCGCTTCGATATCATCACGATCTTTCCTGACTTCTTTCGGGAAGCGATCGATTACGGAATCATCCGCAGGGCGCGCGCCGCTGGACTGGTCGACATAAAAGCTTACGACTTGCGCCAGTGGACCAGCGACCGACATCATGTTGTGGATGATCGCCCTTTTGGTGGCGGAGACGGGATGATACTCAAACCTGAGCCCCTCTTCGCAGGTGTGGAGGCGCTGACAGGTCAAAGCAATCGCAACGACTACCAGGTGGGCACGCGCGTGATTCTGCTTTCAGCGCAAGGTCGCGTGTTTTCTCAAGCTTTCGCGCAAGATCTTTCAGAGAGCGCTGCGCAGGTCATCCTGCTATGCGGACGCTACGAAGGTGTAGACGAAAGGGTCTCCGAAGCCCTGGCGACTGACGAGGTTTCAATCGGAGACTATGTCCTTTCAGGGGGCGAGCCGGCCGCGATGGTAGTAATCGACGCTGTCGTTCGGCTGCTTCCTGGTGCTCTAGGTAGTGAGACATCGGCACTAAACGAATCGTTTTCGGAAGGTCAGCTGGACCATCCACAATATACGAGGCCGCCGGACTTTCGCGGTATGAAGGTTCCCGAAGTATTGTTGAGCGGTAACCATGCGGAGATTGAACGTTGGCGTAAAGAGGCGGCACTCGCAAAGACCCGGCGCAATCGACCGGATCTCTTGAAGTAAGAATGAAGTCTATGTGAGCGCGACCACTGGAAGCGACCGTTGGAATCAAGTATCGCGGCTCGAAACAAGGAGCGTTAAGATGAACAGATTGGATAACATCGAAGAAACTCAATTGCGAAAAAACATTCCTCGCTTTCAGCCGGGAGATACGGTCCGCGTTCATGTTCGGATCAAAGAATCCGAGACCAAGGAAAGATTGCAGGCGTTTGAGGGTGTAGTGATTGCTCGCAAGCATGGTGGAGCACGGGAAACGATCACAGTCAGAAAGACCAGTTTTGGCGTCGGGGTGGAAAGAATCTTTCCTCTTCACGCGACGGTAGTCGATCATATCGATGTCGTCAAAAGGGGTCGCGTACGGCGGGCGAAACTATATTACCTGCGTGAGCTCCGAGGGAAAGCGGCGCGCATCCGTGAGCGCGATACCCGTGGCCAGCAAGGCGATGAGGCACAAGCCTCTGTAGCCGGCAAAAGCAAGTAAACTCGGGCGAATGACACATTCGACCTGAAATTGTTTTCAAACCTGAACGGGAGCGCGCCGATTCTTGCGTATCGCAATCGATGCCCACTCAGTTGGGGCGAAGCTTGCGGGTAATGAAAGCTACGCTACCAATCTTATCGAGGCGCTCGCGCGAGTCGATTCCGTTAACGAATACACACTCTACGTTACAACGGCAGAGGCCCGGGCGCGTTTCTCCCAACGCTGGCCGAATTTTAGAATTCAAACAACCCTCCCTCATACGCCGCTTATACGCATTCCGCTTACGCTTGCCACTGAGCTCCGTAAGCGTCCGGTGGATGTTTTGCATGTTCAATTTACGGCGCCGCCTTTTAGCCCTTGCCCCGTTGTTGTCAGCGTGCACGATCTTTCGTTTGAGCATCTGCCTCAAACGTTTAATCGCCGCAGCAGAACTCAGTTGCGCCTGACCGTGCGACACTCCGTCAGGAGGGCCGCTCGCATACTTACACTTTCAGAACATACCCGCCGGGACATGATCGAAACCTACGGGACAAGCCCTGAACGGATTACCGCGATTCCAATCGCGGCGCCTTCATACTTCGGGCGCGTTAGAGAGGAGAGAGAACTGCAACGCGTACGACATATTTATGGAATAGAAGGCGACTACATCCTATGCGTTAGTTCCATTCAACCCCGGAAGAACTTGCCCCGACTGGTAAGAGCATACGAAAGCTTGCGGAACAAGCGGGGGCCGGGTAAGCTGCCAAAACTTGTGCTCGTCGGAAAGTGCGCCTGGCTTTACGACGAAACTTTGCGTTCCATTGAGGAAGGCAGAATGAAGGACTCAGTTATCCTTACCGGGTACGTACCACAATCCGATTTACCGGCGCTCTATTCAGGATCAATTTGTTTTGTGTACCCTTCATACTTCGAGGGATTCGGGTTGCCACCATTAGAAGCCATGAAATGCGGGGCTCCAGTCATCGCGGGTAATAGGACCAGCTTGCCGGAGGTGGTGGGAGATGCCGGAATATTAGTCGATCCTTACGACGTTAACGCTATCGCCGCCGCCATCGAGCGGCTCATTGACGATCCCGACTATCGACAGCAGCTGCGCGTTAAAGGCCTGGCCAGGTCTTCCGTCTTTGATTGGAATGAGACTGCCCGGCGCACTCTCGACGTTTACGAACAAGTGGTTGGCGGGCTAGGTAGAGTAGAAACGCGTCAGCAGGGTGTAGCAAGCTAGATCATCTCAGGAAATGAGTCTGTAGACCTCATGCGTATCGCTATTCTCGGAACGCGCGGTATTCCCGCAAGTTACGGCGGGTTTGAGACCTTTGCAGAACATCTTTCGACGCGCCTGGTGGCTCGTGGTCACGACGTCACGGTGTACTGCCGAGCTCACTACGTTTCCCCACGACAGCTCGAATACCACGGCGTCCACCTAAAAGTGTTGCCTACAATCCGGCACAAGTACTTCGACACAGTGATTCACGGGTTCCTCTCTGCGCTCCACGCCGTGCCTGGAAGATTCGACGTCGCACTCATTTGCAATGCGGCAAATGCCCCTTTCGCTCCCATTCTGAGATTTACCGGCACGCCTGTGGCAATCAATGTCGACGGCTTGGAACACAAACGTAAAAAGTGGGGCTTGCTGGGCCGGCGCTATTACAAACTCGCAGAGTACTTGTCTACCTTGTTGCCGAATGTAATGGTGACCGACGCGCAGGTAATTCAAGACTATTACCTCGTCCGTCATAACTCGCCGTCGATCATGATCGCCTACGGATCCGAGGTAGAGCGACGGCCAGATCGTGAAACCGTGCGCAAGTGGCGCGTCGAACCAAATCGTTATGTCCTGTATGTCTCGCGGCTCGAGCCCGAAAATAATGCTCATCTTGTTATCGAGGCTTTCAAAAGAGTAAGAACTGCTTACAGACTGCTCGTGGTTGGGGACGCTCCGTACGCTGAAGATTACATAAGTGATTTGAAAGCGAGAGCTCGAGGAGACAAACGAATTGTTTTCACCGGATTCGTTTTCGGGCAGGATTACCGGGCCCTTCAGCAGAACGCCTATTGTTACGTGCACGCGACAGAAGTGGGAGGAACACATCCGGCCTTATTGGAAGCTATGGGCTACGGTAACTGCGTTCTTACCCTGGCTACTCCCGAGAATATTGAAGCGGTGGGGGAGGCGGGAATTCCGTACGCGGATGAGTTTGATCTCGTTGAGAAACTCCAGCGTGTTTTGAGAGATGGTTCTCTGGTCCAGTCCTACCGGCATCGAGCGCAATTACGCGTGCAAAAGTATTACGACTGGGAGCGAGTGGTGGACCAGTACGAACAGTTGTTCGCTCGCATGGCTGGCGTGCCTGTTATTCCAGAATCGAATTTGGTGGCCCAGGCTGACGCGACTGCAGTGCTCGAGGAGTCGAGCCGGAGCTGACTCTGTTTTCATGGGCACAATAAGAGAAGGGCCCCGCCTGATTCCAGGGAATCGGCGGGGCAAAACTTAAGGGTAGGGGTCGGGCAAATCAGGCGTGGCGGTGGTAAACAACTAGAATCGTCACTTAAGGCCGATTCTGTCATCAGGCGGTGCGTTTTGCTGGCGAGATAAGGCCGCTATTTAAAGAAAACCAAAAAATCAACACCGACCGCATCTGCTTTTCGTCACCCTAAATTCATAAAGAACTGCCAAGCTGGTCTCCATTTGTTTGCTTGGTATGTGTGAAATTATACGGAAGAATCGTGACGTGTCAAGGATATTATTTACTTTTTCGCAAAGTTTATGTGACACTTGCCAGCCCGTGCCCTCTTAGCATTCAGTTTTCGGCCATAGTTGGCACATGAAGTCTACTTGCCTGAGCGTGCCTGGCTAAGACGCGCAGCCTGACGCCGCACATTCTCTGATACGTTTCTGTTTAGGGACAAACTCAGCAGGTCTTTGGTGCGAATTCGGGGAAGTATATTGATGACCGAGGGGATCGGCGTGCGTGGGTTGCGGACCAGGTTATGGATAACTGAGTACGAGCGGGTCCAGGCACGGTTGAACGCTATCAACCGCAGCACTTCGTCGGCGACTGTACGCATCGCCGCGATGTTCTCGACTTCGTGTTCGGTAATACGTGGATTGTTCATTACCCCGGACGACACTATCTTATTGGAATCGCGAATTAAAATGCTGCGAGCTTCGCGGTCGCCCTTCGTTGCGAGCTTCATGCGATCCCGTGTGTTCATAAGCATAATGCGACGTATCAACGAAACTTTTTCAGCGGCTATGTCGCCGGTTTCAATTCGCTCGTGCTCGATAATGCGTTGAATATTCGCCGCAATTTCCTCAGGTGTCTCGTCTAATAACTCCTCATACCTTTCTGCTGGTAACCATGAATCGTCAATATCAGCATCGGATACTTCGATGTGTTGAGCGATCACCCACGCATCATCGAAGCTGAGTTCGCCCGTCGACAGTTCCGCTGTTTCGAAGAATTCGGCCGCAGCTCCCTTTCCCCTGGCACGCAATTCCTCAGCGATCTGTTTGGCGCCTCGTTCTTTCTCGAAAAACTCTTGCCGCGTTTCGCGTGCGCGTCTTTCGGCCTCCACGCTCCGTGCCGGATTAACCAGTATTGCTTCGATGATCTCCGGAAACCGAACCAGTCGCTGTTGATTGATAGCGATCAGTTCGAGCAAGGCAGCATCCGTAGCCGAAGCTGCGAGTTTTGCCAGTGCTTCGTCAGGTGTCCGGGGATTTAGAATTGTTGCCTCATAGAACTCACTTTCACGGCTTTCCAGAGTGGCGAGATAAGCCAGAACGGAAGGTGCGGTATCGTCGGCTTTGGCGGCGATTAACAAGTCTTCGTGGGGTTCATCCTGCAGCGTTTCGGTCGCGGCCTCTGCGATCTCCGGATCGTCGCTGCGACAGAGAGCGACCAGGACCTCCAACAGATCAGCCTGGGGCAAAGGCAACAATCCGCGCGCAGCGGCAAGTCGTGCTGGTTGGGGAGCAGTGCCACTAATGATTGCTTGTACAACCGGGTTCTCTGATTTGATTTCGGAGCTCAAGGGAAGAGTCAGTCACGAGATTTTGTACCCGATGAACTTAGCTGATTACCTGGGGGGTTGTCTATGGGGAGGTGCGAGGCCCACTTTGCACCTTCCGAACTCGAAAAGGCGCGGGCCTTTTAAACATCGGGCACCACTGACCCGAGTAGCTCGAGCACTGATGACATCTCTCTCTTTACGGTTCGTCCCATCTGTCGCAAAAAACTTTGCTGTTGACCTAAATACAACGGTTAGCGTGGCCTTGCACAAAAAGATGGGATGGTCAGTACATTACCGCGAGCGAAGCGACCGGATGCTAGACTCGACCCATAATTGGCAGCCAGTCAATTAGTTAGTTGACGCGCAACATCCGGTCGCTTCGCTCGCGGTACTGTACTGATCGCGCTCCACATGTCGGGCGGGCAAGAACTTTGTCTACCTCTGGGTTGATGGGGTGCACTTTGGGGTGCGGTTGGAAGACGCGAGTCAGTGCATTTTAGTAGTAATTGGCGCGACAGTGGACGGCAAGAAGCAGTTGCTGGCGATGAGCGATCCAGCGTGGGGTCGATTATTACAACTGCTCGTGAGCCCGCGTTGTTTCAGCTCCAGCAACAACTCTTTCCACGTTCTTCGGCTGAAACGCCGCGTTGCTGCTGCGGTTGGTGTCTGCTCCCCATGGGTCAAGCTCGATTGTGCTCACCACAGTTCCGGCACTATTGGTTACGCGCTTGCTCTTCGTTATCGGATCCTCTTAACGAAGGACGGCCGATGAGTGAGAAGTGGCATAATGGACGGCGCATGGAAGTTTCCTCTTCTTTTCGTTCGAGCCTCTTTAGATCGAGCCTTGCCATGACTGGCGCTTAGGTCCAGCTACCCGGCGCTACCGCGCATCGGTACTGAGTTCATGACACTATGACTCGTGATGCGAAATAGATCGGTTCCCGCATAAGGACCAACCCGTGGCACCAATGAGGCACAACTCGGAATAATCCCAGAACCTAATCAAGACGCTCCGTCGTCACTGCCGCGTGGTTGCGGAGCTTCTTTAGCTACCTTTAAAAAGAAATGTGCAGACGCACACTCCAGGAATAGTGAGATCTAAAACGTCGGGGCGCGGCGTTTTGTATCTGTTAGGAAAAGGTTTACGCGTGGCTTGCGAGGAGCCGCACGTGCCGGGGAGCAATAGAGGGGAAAAATTAGGCACCGAAATTTAGGTCAGCGATGGAAGTCTGCCAACAACAATATTCGGTCTTGAAAATTCCGTTTAAGAAAATCCACGACTCTGACACATTAGCAGGTCAACTCGCGGCGCCGTGGCACTTCTTGTATTTCTTGCCGGACCCACAGGGGCAGGGTTCGTTACGCCCGACTTTTGGTTGATCGCGAACGACGGTTTTAGTTTTGCCTGCCTCTTCGCCGGCCGCGGCCGCACCTTGATTCGGACCCGTGAAAGTCAAAGGTGTAGGACGCCGTGGACCACGTCGCTGGCGCAGAGCTTCCGGAGGTTCTTCCGCTACTATCTGCAGATTGAATAACGAACGAATCGTCGTTGTGTCGATCCGATCGAGCATCTCCTGAAACATATCGAAGCTCTGTTTCTTGTACTCGACCAGCGGATCCTTCTGTCCATAACCGACCAGGCCGATTCCCTGCTTGAGGTGGTCGAGAGACAGCAGGTGATCTTTCCACTGCGCATCGATGATGTTGAGCATGATGATCCGCTCATAGGTGCGCATCGCTTCCGGACCGATTTGTTGCTCCTTCTCCGCGTACTTAACCTTGACCTTTTCCCAGATCGTGTCAGTGACCTCTTGCGAAGTGAAGCTATGGAGATCGAGACCTTCCTTGTCCGCGTCGAAGTCGTAGATCGTCTTAATCTGAATCTTGTAGTTGTCCACGTCCCAGTCGTCAGGCGAAACATCCGGATTCAGATATTGCTTCGTCAAATCAGACAATAAATCGTAGGCAACTCCGGCTGCGGGCGGATCGCCCATGAGGTATTCGCGCTGGTCGGGTTCTTCCATCAACTGGCGGCGGAGACCGTAGATAGTCTCGCGCTGCTTGTTCATGACATCGTCATACTCGAGTAGGTGTTTGCGAGCTTCGAAGTTGCGACCCTCAACCGACTTTTGCGCGGACGCAATGCGCTTGGACACCATCTTCGATTCAATAGCGACACCCTCTTCCATTCCCAGACGTTGCATCAGGGCTTTGACTTTGTCGCCCGCAAAAATGCGCATCAAATCGTCTTCGAGAGACAGGAAGAACCGTGACGAACCCGGATCACCCTGACGACCAGCGCGCCCGCGAAGCTGGTTGTCGATACGGCGGGATTCGTGACGTTCCGTGCCAAGAATATGAAGTCCGCCGAGACTGACTACCTCTTTGTGCTCCTCTTCTACAATTCGCTTTGCCCGAGCGAAAGCCTGCTGCCATTGTTCATCAGTTGCTTCGTCCGGATCGATCTCGTCCCCTTTGAGAAACTCGCGCGTCATAAAATCAGGATTTCCGCCTAACAAGATGTCAGTACCGCGGCCCGCCATGTTAGTGGCTATCGTTACGGAGCCCTTGCGTCCGGCTTGCGCAACAATCTCCGCCTCGCGTTCGTGATACTTAGCGTTCAGAACGTTATGGGGAACTGCGTCCTTTGCGAGACGCCGGGCAATCAGCTCAGAATTCTCCACTGACACCGTACCAACCAGTGTAGGCTGCCCTTTCTCATGACACTCTTTGATCTCCTCAATCACAGCATCCCACTTCTCCGGTAGCGTGCGGTAGATCACGTCCGAGAAATCCGTACGAACCATCGGCATGTGCGTTGGAATAACAATCACGTCGAGTTTGTAGGTAGACTGAAACTCGGCGGCTTCGGTCTCCGCGGTACCCGTCATTCCAGACAGCTTCTCGTACAGACGGAAATAGTTCTGCAGCGTGATCGTCGCGAGCGTCTGATTCTCTTTCTCAATTACTACGCCCTCTTTGGCTTCCACGGCCTGATGCAGTCCATCTGACCAGCGGCGACCTTTCATCAAGCGACCCGTAAAGTCGTCGACGATGATCACCTCGCCATCCTGGACCACGTACTGATGATCGAGCCTGTAGAGCGTGTGTGCTTTCAGAGCTTGCTCGACGCAGTGGAGCAGTTCCATGTTGGACGGGTCGTAAAGATTACCCACCCCAAGCAGGCGTTCCGACTTGTCAACACCTTCCTCGGTGAGCACGGCGGTGTGGGCCTTTTCGTCGACTACGTAGTCGCCGGTTTTTGTGCCATCGACATCTTCACCCTTTTTCAAATGAGGGATGATGGCGTCGGCGTTCTTATATTTGTCGGTAGCTTCGTCGGATGGGCCGGAGATGATCAACGGCGTACGCGCTTCGTCGATCAAGATTGAATCGACTTCGTCCACGATCGCGAAATAGTGACCACGCTGCACACAAGTGGCGAGGTCGAACTTCATATTGTCGCGCAGATAGTCGAAACCAAACTCGTTATTCGTGCCGTAGGTAATGTCCGCTGCGTAGGCTGTTTGCCGCTCAAAGTCGTCCATATCGTTTTGGATACAGCCAACCTCGAGACCGAGAAAACGATGAATCTGTCCCATCCACTCCGCGTCGCGTGAAGCGAGATAGTCGTTAACAGTAATGACATGGACGCCACCACGTCCGGTGAGCGCATTGAGGTAGGCTGGCAGTGTCGCAACCAACGTCTTGCCTTCGCCAGTGCGCATCTCCGCAATCTTTCCCTGATGCAGGACGATGCCACCAATCAACTGCACATCGAAGTGGCGCATGCCGGTGGTACGGACGCTGGCTTCCCGGACGATGGCAAATGCCTCAGGCAGAATTTCGTCCAGGGCTGCTCTCTCGAGTCGTTTGCGCTCTTCCTTGTCCCGTGCACCAGCCACGGCTTGTTGCAGCTGTTCTTTGAAAACGGCGGTGCGCGCGCGCAGTTCATCGTCGGAAAGCTTCTTTATTGACGGTTCAAGAGCATTGATCTCTTCGACAATCGGCTGAATGGTTTTCAAATAACGCTGATTGCTGCTACCAAAAACTTTTGTTAAGACTTTATCGATACCCATAACTATTCAATTTGCGTCCACGAGCAAACGCTACGCCTCACGATTCTTTCACCTTATCTGCAATGTTTGATTTTAGTTGAGCGCGTGGGACAGAGGCAAGCCAGTCTCACGAGGAGGCGAGTTGTTTCTTTATCAAATCAACCACGCTTTGCCGGGACATAGAGAAATTAACGACAACTTTCTTGCCGTCCGGCGTCACGCTGGTGTTTCTCATCAGTACTTCTTCATCCTTGCCCACTCGCGCCTTCGCGCCGAGAAATAGCGCCGCGTTGAAGGTCTTTGACAGCGTTCGCGCGCTATCAACTGACGACGCTTCTGACTCCACCGAAGCAAGTACTTCGGTTTCACCCTGCTTTATCGTAAAGGTGACCTTTGTCCCGGGATTGTCTTTGTCCAGTGGCTTCAGATAAAAAAGCAATCCACTATCGTTCAACGCGCCGACCATGTGGCCAAACAGGTCCACCAGGTTCGGGTCACCTGCCTTCTTCGTAAACTTTGCGTTCTTCAGTTTTCCATTTTCGTCCAGTTCGGCTTCAATGATGATTTCAAAGGGCTTACTCAAGTCGAGCTTGCCCTGGAGCTTTAGTTCGTTTGCATACGCCGCAAAGTCCTTTAATGCTTTCTTATTAATCTGATTCTCTTGCGGCAGCTCCAGATTGTTCTTCGCCGCTGTTTTCTCCAGCTCCTTCTGCGCCTCATCCGGCGTTAAGTTTGCACTTTTGTTCGCATTGTCATCTTGCTCTTGCGCGACCGTCACTGACGGCGACGTGGAGACCGACGGGCTTGGAGAAGGCGTCGCCGTTGGTATCGGGCTGGGCGAAGGAGTGCTCAAAGGTTTTGTCGCCTGGGGTTGCGCCTGCGAAATTATCTTCGGTGCAAACGGATCCGCCTTAGCGGCGGCCGGTAGAGCGACCGTTTGGGGCGGCACATCAAGGGCAAAATATCCTTCCGGATAATGGAATTTCTCGGTTGAGAGTTGCACGAGCTGGACTTCATCGCTGATCTCCGTGGCAGCATAGGGTCTGTCCACAACACTCGTCCGTGCAATCAGGCTGGCAATGTTGAAAGCGTCTCTTAACGCAGGTACATATACAACCGACACTAGAAGCATTAAGTGCAGCACTAGAGAGGCGGCAACAAGCCGCAAAAGCACCGGCCAGCGTGGGTCGGCATTAACTTCGATATTTGCGAACAACTCTGCCATCTAGTATTAAGAACGTTCCATTCTGCGTTTAGTTCAGTGCATTAGACGCCCCCAATAGGCGACGCGTTGTTAGACAACCTACAATCTCAGTATCTACGTTAGCACTTCGCAGGCCAGGGCTCCAAAGCTAGAATAAACTCCATGCGCCGCCCCAAAGAAAAACATTGGAAGAATGCAAGCAAACAGCATAGAAATCGGGGCATCGGCACGTCCGAAAATAAAAATAAGAAGGCTTCGATGCCCAGCACGTCTGTTCGCCCTCAGTCACGCCAGTTGGGCAAGTTACTGGAAGGAATCGGTACTCCGCACGCCATTCCCTTCAAGCCCGATCCGTTCCAACTCGAAGCGCTTGCGGCTCTAGAATTTGAGGATGTGCTCGTTACAGCGCCCACGGGCAGCGGCAAGACGTGGATTGCGCGCGAGGAGATCAGACGACTGATCGAAAGCGGTCGGCGTGCCTGGTACACAAGCCCCCTCAAAGCACTTACTAATTCCAAGTATCAGGAGTTCAGCGACGAATTCGGACCGGAACGGGTAGGTATACTTACGGGCGATCGAAAAGAGAATTCCGATGCGCCGCTGATTGTCGGCACAACTGAGATCTACCGGAATCAACTCTTCGACTCGCTGCGGGGCGGCAGCGAAGTCCAGGCAGACCTCGTCGTGCTTGATGAAGCCCACTATCTCGCCGATGAAGATCGCGGCCACGTGTGGGAGGAAGCCATTATCCTGACGCCACCGCGGATTCGTCTGCTGCTGCTTTCGGCAACGATTGGCAACGCGGAAGAGTTCGCCGGGTGGATGGCTGAAGTGAGAGGTGTTCGCTGCGGAGTGATAACGCGACCCGGAGAGCGACCCGTACCGTTGCGCGCTGCAATGTTGCTTCCGGATAAAAGGTTGATCCCGCTCTTGAACGAGAGCGGAAAACTGAATCCAGAGGTTTCTCAGATGGCCGAGCGTCTTAGAGATGACCGCGATCGCTCCCGGCCAGGACGACGGCGTTAGTTGTGATCGGCAGTAGTTTGATCGGCGCAAAGAAGTAGTGACTCTCGCTTCACCACTCAAGCTCTTCACTGGGACCGCGGGCGGGCCGCCCGCAGTGAGCGCACAAGCGTCCGCCGGTTAGCGCCCGGCGCGAAGCGAACGTCTGACGTTGAGCACTTTGGGAGATGCTGGCCCCCTGCGGTGCTTGTGGCGGGCGGGCCGCCCGCAGTGAGCGCACAAGCGTCCGCCGGTTAGCGCCCGGCGCGAACAGAACGTCTGACGTTGAGCACTTTGTAGACCTGGCCCCCTGCGGTGCTTGTGGCGGGCGGCCCGCCCGCAGTGAGCGCACAAGCGTCCGCCGGTTAGCGCCCGGCGCGAAGCGAACGTCTGACGTTGAGCACTTTGGCAGATGCTTGCCCCTTGCGGTGCTTGTGGCGGGCGGGCCGCCCGCGGTCCCAGTGAAGAGCTTGAGTGGTGGGTGTCAGACATTCTCCGAGGTGGACCTTCAAAGTTAGGAACAGCATTGAAGCTAAGCATGCCAGAAATGCCGGCAGCCACTTTGCTGGCAGCGCTCGATTCTTACAGGCTTCTACCTGCCATAGTGTTTCTTCCTACGCGCCGTCGCTGCGATCAGGCAGCATCGGAATCGGCGCTCACACGCCGCGATTCAAATGAACAACGTCGCGAAGCACGTCGCGATTTCATGCGGAGTTTTGTCGCGGAGCATCCGGAGGTTCGTGCACATCGTCATTGGGACACAATCGTTCGCGGTGGTGTTGCTTCACATCACGCTGGTCACATTCCCGCCTGGAAATTAGTGATTGAAAAGCTGATGAGTGCCGGTCTACTGGATGCCATCTTTGCCACGGCAACCGTTGCCGCGGGAGTTGATTTTCCGGCTCGCACTGTAGTCCTGACCGGTGCCGATGCGAGGACCGGCAGCGGCTGGAGACAGTTGACTGCTTCCGAACTTCAGCAAATGACCGGGCGCGCCGGGCGCCGCGGCCGGGATAACGTCGGTTTTGTCGTTGCCGCGCCTGGACTGCATCAAGATCCTCAACGCATTGCCGAACTGCTAAAGGCCGCACCCAATCCGCTCGTCAGCCAGTTTCGCGCAACTTATACAACTCTCTTGAATCTACTCGATGCTTATGGAAGTTTCGCCGCAGTGCGCGAGATTGCGGAACGGAGTTTTGCGCATCGTGAAGCCGCCCGGCAAATCCGCCAACTCGAAGAGAGCATGAGGGCGAGCGAGGAAATCATTGAAGCGAAACTCAAACAAGCCGATTGCGATCTGCCGGTCTCCATCGCGCTCGGTCTGGAACGACTGGTCAGCGCGCGCGCCAGACTACAGGAAGCGAAACGGGAGACGCGCGCCGAAGTCTTGCATCAATGGCTTGATCGAGCGGTGAAGCCCGGACGCGTGGTGGGAATCGGTCGCAGCGGCAAGCGGCTGGTAATGATTACCGAGAAGCGGGATGGGAATGTAAGAGGGATACGCGAGGACGGTCGCAGCGCGGCTTTCGCGCTGGAGAGAATCGGTCGTGTCTACGCTCCCGTAAACCGATTGAACGAAGAGTCTATTGAGGCGGCATTCGAAGAGGTGCGACGGCGTGGGAGGGAACTGTTAATCGCGGAACCACGACTTCGCGATGCTCAGGGAGAAGAGGTTGATGCTTTGAATGTCATCGAGGACTTGATTGAAAAGTTATTGCCATCTCATATTTTGGGCGAAGACAAATTGCGATGCACGCAACTACTGTGGGAATTGCGCGAGACTGCGGAAGACTATGAACGATCCGCGCGACGGATTGAACGACTGCGTGAAGAGGTTTGGGAACCTTTTGAGCAACGCGCGAAAGTGCTGGCGGTTTTTGGTTATCTGGACTTCGAAGCGGAAAAAATAACCGAGCGCGGGCGTTGGTTGGCCGACCTTCATATCGATCGGCCGCTGCTCGTTGGCGAGGCGCTTGAGAGTGGGTTATTCAATACATTGGAGCCGAAGCAACTGGCCGGCATCATGGCCGCGCTTACCGCGGACGAAGATCGCGATTACGGTGAAATGGAATTGGAAGACGAGATCGTAACCACATTGGCACGCTTTGAAGAGATTGGATTCAAGGTTTCAGCGGAAGAATGGAAACACGGAATCGAGCCGGCACCGGAGTTAAACTTCTCGGCAGCCGGAGCCGCAGTCCACTGGGCCGGTGGCGCTCACTGGTCCACGATTGTACAGGAGACCCGTGCCGAAGAAGGCGACCTCTTTCGCATGCTCTCACGCACCGGTGAAGCGCTCTTGCAGTTAGCTGGATTGCGCCGGAGCCATCCGCAGGCTGCACAAATGGCCGCTTCAGTAGCCGAAATTGTCTTGCGGGAGCCGATCAGGTAGAAGAACAGGCGGCAAGAGCCAGGTGGCAGGAGCAGGCGGCACGAGCAGGAAGTGTTTCGTCTTTCCTGCTCCTGCCACCTGCTCCTGCTCCTGTTGCGCGGTCCTCTTAGCTAGACGCCGGCAGATCTCGCGCCTTGCTTGGTCTTAAGCCGTTTCTCCACAGCATTCCAATCGATATTCGAAAAGAAGGCCTCTATATATTTAGGTCGCTCGGCCGGCTTGTAGTCGAGCAGGTATGCATGTTCCCACACGTCCATCACCAGTATGGGACTGAACCCAGCTACGTTCCCAGTTTCATGTAGCGTGATCCAGTGATTCGACAACCTGCCGTTCGCAGGATTTTGATTACAGATAGCCCAACCAACACCACGCATTTTCCCGATACCGACGAAGTCAGCCTTCCAGATTTCGTAACTGCCAAAGGTCGACTCAGCGGCTTTTAGAAACTGCGACGACTTTTGTGGATCGCCGATACCGCCTCCGCTTTTTAGATTATCGAAGTAGTATTCATGCAGCACCATGCCGTTGTATTCGAAACCGAGTCGCCGCGTTAGTTCGGAATAGGCGGGCATTTCTTCCTGATCGACGTTTCCGTCCTGGATAAATTCCGTTATCCGCTGTGTCAGATTGTTTGTCTCCTTGACGTAGCCCTCATAGAGCTTGAAGTGAATATCCAGGGTTTTATCTGAAATGCCCTGAAGCCTACTGAGATTGAATTGTCGTGCCTTATAAGTGCCAATAGAACTCATGTAAAACCTCCAATGCGGATTTTCGGAGCTTGGGAAGCTCCCGGTGTTCAGTCGGGGTTTCGGGGGGATTGCCAAGTGAGTATCGCGCGCGAGTGTGGCGAATGCGTGGAGAGGCTGAGAAGTTAGTGTTGCGGGAAAAGCAAATAGGGCGGCGAAGTCAAGTTTCGCTGCCCTATTGTACTGGCTAGTGTGCGCGATTTTTTAGGCTTTGCCGAAAATTACCCAGTCGCCGTGCGCTGTGGCCATGAACAGAAGTAAGGGTAAGGAAAGCCAGGCGTTAGTTCGGGACGCCAAAAAGGCCTGGCGAGCAAGTTCAGGCGGCGCTGCCGGTCCCGTTCCGGCAAAGGCAGCAATAGACCGCTTATTATTCGGCCAAATGATTCCCCAAACATTTAGCATCATCATGATGCCATACACGCCACCAACGCCTATCGAGTAGGTCTTGTTGCTTGCCCAGTTCGCTCCATTAACTGTCAACTCGGCAGTGAAGAATTTCAGAAGGCCCCAGGTTACTATCGCGATCAAAACGAAAATGACGACGGCATACACGCGTCCATCCTTCGTTAGGGCCGGAACTTTTTTAATGATCAGGAATTCGATGAGGAAGAGAACGATGGGATATGTTAACCAGGCAACGATGACAAACCAAAGATTGATATGCCCACCACCAACATTATTGGCGTTCGCCACATCACCCTTCAGCGTGTACATAGCGAAGTAGCCCAAACCTGCAAGTACGGTTATGACCGCACCCCAGCGGAAATACCAAAGAGTGCGTGACAGGAGATCAGGATTGACCTTCTTTTTAGTCTCAGCATCAAGTCCCTTCTGGAACGGCACGTTCACGAGATTGAAGAAGTAGAGCAGGCCGATCCATGTGATACCGGCCACGAAGTGAAGCCAACGTAAAATGATTCGCGACAACGCGGCACTGTCAGGTGCATGAATTAGATCTTGAAGCATAGCCAGACTGAAGGGGAGATGAACAGTTGACTCGATTAGCATACGTCCTCCATGGTTTGAAGTAGACAGATATTGTTGTCTGTCTTCAGCTAGTTGTGGCAAGCAAGAATGAATAATGCCTGCGCGCCTGATTGTCTTGAATTACGTGCGAAGATTACACCCAGACCATGCAAGTGCGCAATAAGTCATATCTCATTTACTCTGTGGTTTTAAGAGGCTGGGTGAAAACTCGGAAGGTGACGATATGGCCGGGTGGCTACACAAAGTCGGAACCGGGAGCGGTAGCGACCGGGTCGGCTCCAAGATGCTCGACTACGCCGGTCATCACAAAATCTGGCCTTATTAAACGAAACGAACCGAGTGTGTATGCGTTTCGACCCGGTCGCTACCGCTCTCGGTTCTCACTTTGTGTAGTCGCGGATCTCTACTCATCCAGCGGCCGTGGCCCAGCATCCATCCCTCTGACACTCGCTTGGTTGACGACGCGCACCTTTAGATCGTCATGCGCGTGAATCTGGCAGGATAGTCGTATGTTTTCGGCGAGCTCTGCCTCGACAGCGAGGCGGTTGCGCTCCAATTCGCCCATTTCTCCCGGGTCGCCCGCGAGAACTTCAACCCGGCACGTGGTGCACCGCGCGTTGCCGCCGCAACGATGCAGAATATCAATACCCGCGTCCTCGATCGCCAGAACAAGCTTCTTCCCTTCTGGCGCTTCGAATTCCTGCAGACCGTTGGCAGTCTCAGCTTGGATCTTTGGCATTTATTGTTTCTCCGGGAAAATTTGTTTGATAGCGTATGAGTGTGGCACAAGTTATCACACGAGTCTTAATTCCATAAATGTCGCACCTGCAATCGGGTTGTTGTAGTAGGGCTCAATTTCTTTGAAGCCCATCGACTTGTAGAGAGCAATAGCGGGATCCATTCTGCCGGGTAACGTGTCCAGACAAATCTGCGTATACCCGATTTGTCGAGCTTCTTCGATTATCCTCTCCACCAGTATTCTTCCCAGGCCCCTGCCGCGAAATTCCGGTCGGAGAAAAAGCCTTTTCATTTCGCAGGTAGTTGCTCTGATTTTTCGCAAGGCAATACAACCGGCCAACTGATCATCCTCAAAAGCGAGCAGCAAGCGACCGTCGGGCGGCGCATAGTCTCCCGGTAATGCGGCCAGTTCCTGATCGAAATTCTGAAAACACAAATTAATCCCCAGCCATGCCGCATACTCTTCGAAAAGAGTGCGTGCTTCCTTGATATCCGATTCAGACTTTGCCAGGAGTAGTTTCATTGGAAAGCGTCGCGATAGAGAAAGGTAACTAAAGTGGAAACAGAAAACAGGAGACGGGATTCCTCCAGTCTCCTGTTGCTTATTAGCTGTATTGGTTGTTAGGCGGTAAACGAAGTCCCGCAGCCACAGCTGCCGGTTGCGTTAGGATTCGTAAAGGTAAAGCCCGAGCCCATAACACCCGTTACGTAGTCGATCTGAACACCATTTAGATATTGCGCACTGAACATGTCTACAAACATGCGCACGCCTTTCTCGTCGAGAACAAAATCGCCTTCACGCGACTGCTCTTCAATATTGAGACTGTACTGGAATCCTGAACAGCCACCAGGTACAACTCTCACCCGCAGTCCGGATGTTTCAGGCAGGCCTTCTTCACTTGCCATAAACTTCTTAATTTCAGCCGCGGCCGGATCAGTGACAATGAGTGTCATGGTCGGAGCCGAGGGGGGAACGCCCGTCGTCTCATTAGGCGATGTTTGTGCTGACATATTCAATAACTCCTCAAGTTTTTTCGCTTGCCAATTGCCCGTTTCTATCAATCAATCAAGAGTCGCACTAAAAATAGAAATTAGCAACGGGAATGCCAAATTATCTTACTGACCTTTCCCCAAAACGACAAGTTCGGGCTTCATTGCCTCAATCGATACCTGTCGCGCCACCTCTTCGGCTACGTGCCGAAATGCCAGGGCCTCGGCGGAATCGGGTCGGCTGACGACCACAGGCACGCCTTTATCGCCACCCTCTCTCACTTCAATGCCCAGCGGAATCGCTCCCAAAAAGGGAACGTTGTAAACCTGAGCAAGCTTTTTGCCGCCCCCTTCGCCGAAGATGTCATAGCGTTTGCCCGTGTCGGGAGCGATGAAGTAACTCATATTCTCAACTATCCCGAGCACCGGAATGGCGACTGTCTCAAACATCCGCAAGGCCCTGCGCACGTCGGCAACAGCCACGTCCTGAGGTGTGGTTACCAGCACAGCGCCCTGTACAGGTACTAACTGAGCCAGCGATAGTTGAACGTCTCCCGTGCCCGGCGGCATGTCAACGATCAAATAATCCAGCTCGCCCCATTTCACGTCTGACAAGAACTGTTTCACCAATCCATGCAAAATCGGCCCGCGGACGATCATGGGCTTGTCACCCGGCTGCAACAGCGCCATCGACATCAACTTCACGCCATAGGCTTCAATGGGTATCAACTTATTGACGTCAACTTCAGGTCTCGCCTCACTGGCGCCCATCATGATGGGTACATTAGGACCATAGACATCCATGTCCATCACGCCGACGCGCGCACCATTGAGTGCGAGGGACACCGCCAGATTTACGGCCACAGTTGATTTACCGACGCCACCCTTTCCTGATGACACGGCGACAATGTTTCGCACACCTTCGACCGCAATCTTCTCTCCCAGCCCGCGACCCTTTGGCACCTCCGCGTCCATTGTTACGCTGACAGAGGTAACGCCGGCCAACGCCCCGACGATCTCGCGCGCCGCGCTCTCCATCTCAGCCTTAACTGGACATGCGGGCGTGGTTAAGACGATGCGAAAAGAAACGTTGCCTCCGTCGATCTTTAGATCTTTTATGAAGCCGAGTGTCACAATGTCTTTGTGTAGATCGGGATCCTTGATCTGGCGCAGACCATCGAGTATTGATTGTTCAGTTGGTTGTGACATACGGTTCGTCGTGAATCAGGATTATTATATTGGAAGAAGCGTATCTGATAAGGGAGTTTTTGACAAACTGGAAGGGACGTTCAAGACCAAATGCCACTCAACCTTCAACTAACAGCCACAAGCTCCGCAAATTTGCAGGTTAGGAAGGCGGACCCTGTCCCCGCTCAAGTTTGAATGTCACTAATCAGCAAATCAATAGTTCAAGCCTAAGCAATCCCTTTGATGGCAAAAAGCCTGATGGCGAGAGTTGAGTTGTCGGAGTTGAGTGCTTCAGTTTGACGCTGAGTGATACTCAAACTTGAGCGGGGACAGGGTCCGCCTTCCTTACCTGCAAATTTGCGGAGCTTGAAAATGTCAGGTGAAGTTGGAGTCGTCATTCCCCCACATATGGGGTGTGAATGAGATTTAAGAAGGAGGTAGACTGTGGCACAAGGATGCCCGACATACCAGAATCAATCGGTGAACACTTCTTCAAACCTCGGAACGTAGGCGATGCCTGTGAGCCGAGCTTTGTAGGCCGCTCCGCGTCGTTGAAATGTGGGGCGACCGTGCGACTGTCAATACACGTCGACGAGGCACAACTCGTTACCGAGGCAAAGTTTAAAGTGGCGGGATGCAGCGTCCTGGTCGCATCTTTATCCTTGCTCACTGAAGAGGTCAAAGGGAAGACGACAGCCGAAGCGGCGGCTTGTGGACAGCAGGCGGAAGCGCTTGTCGAGTACTTTCGTAGTTGCGATGCTGAGAAAAGTCATTGCGCGGGACTAGCCGGTCAGGCTTTGCTCGCGGCAATTCGCGAGTACAGTAATACGGTAAGGCAAGAGTGGACCGGGGATGAAGCACTAATCTGTACCTGCTTCTGTGTCTCCGAAAGAACGATAGAGCATGAGATTTACCAGGGCGAGTTGCAATCGATCGCTGCGGTCACTGACAGGTGCAATGCCGGAGCGGGTTGCCGCTCATGTTTTTCGTTGATTCAGGACATGATTGACGACTATTGGCGGGAGCGTACCATCGGCGCCTCCGACGTCGGCACTCAATAGGTCGTTACAAAGTGATAGAAATGCCGAATGATGCGAAAAGCAGGGTAGTGTCCTAATTTCACGTCTCACTGGGTTCTCAGTGTTCTCCGTGTCTCCGTGGTGAAATGGTTTTCGGCACTTTTATCACCACGGAGGCACGGAGAACACTGAGAATGCAGTAAGACAATCTCAAATTAGGGCGCTACCGAAAGCAGAGAAGGGAAGAAATTGAGAAGATGATCTATCTCGACAACAACGCAACCACTCGTGTCGCTCCGGAAGTTCTTGACGCGATGCAGCCCTATCTGAGCGAATTTTACGGCAACCCCTCTTCGGCACATTCGTTAGGCCGCAATATGAAGCAGGGTATGGAGCAGGCACGCGAAGAAGTGGCGAGTTTGCTCGGCGTGGCCGATACGAGCGAAATCGTCTTCACGTCATGCGGTTCGGAATCAGACAACTGGTCCATCCGCGGCGTTCTCGCCACGCGCAACGACAAGAGGCATATAGTCACGACCCTGGTCGAACACGAGGCAGTCAGAAACCTGTGCGCACTGTTGGAACGCGAGGGCTACGAGGTCACCTGGTTAGAGGTTGACCATAATGGTGAACTTGATCTTGATAGCTTGCGTGCTGCCTTACGTCCTGACACGGCGCTCGTTTCCATCATGCTTGCCAATAACGAAACGGGAGTCCTTTTTCCCATTGAAGAAATCGGAGAAATAGTGCGCGAGAGTTCGGATGCAGTGTTTCATGTCGATGGGGTTCAGGCTGTAGGAAAGATTCCCATCGAACTAAAGAACCTCGAAGTCGATCTATTCGCGCTTTCGGGCCACAAACTACATGCGCCACAGGGTATCGGAGCCCTTTACATCAAGAATGGAATCACCCTGCCGCCGTTTATTATCGGCGGCGGTCAGGAACAAGGACGCCGCGCGGGCACGTCTGCAGTGCCAAACATCGTCGCGTTGGGAACGGCCTGCCGCCTGGCCCAGGAGTTCGATCAGCACGACCGCATTCAAACACTTCGCAACCGTCTTGAGGATGAGATTCTGGCAACGTTTCCCAACGCCCGGCTAAATGGCGTCGCGGATCGCGCGAAGCGTTTACCAAACACTTCAAACATCTCGTTTGAATATGTCGAAGGTGAAAACATCCTGGCCTACCTCGATCAGGCGGGAATCTGCGTTTCAACCGGTTCTGCCTGCCACTCAACAACCCGCGAGTCGTCTCCAACATTGCGAGCGATGAATGTGCCTTACACGGCGGCTCAAGGTTCAATCAGATTTTCGCTCGGAAGATACAACACTGAAGAAGAGATCAAAATCACACTAAACGCTCTGCCTGAGATCATTGCCAAACTTGTTGAGATGTCGCCTTACGAGAAGGAACTTCAAACCCTCAAAGCAGCGAGGTCCACAGCGCAATGATTGAGCCAGCGAGCGCTTCAATTTACTGGTCCGGAATATAGACGCTGTGTGTCTCACACTTGAAGAAGTCGAGCTTATGTCCGATATGCTTCAGCTTGTCGTTATCTTGCATTGGAGTCTTCTGCAAGAGTTAACGACAAGCTGAAGCATATCGGACGTTGGAGCGGGCAATCCTTTTTTTCAGCTTTTGTGGGCTCTGCTTTGCTGGTAGAATTCATTGGCAGAAGTTGAGGGGGGATTTCCACCAGAGTTCACTCCCTAAAGTACTCCGGAGCAGTCCTTTGATATCACTCGAACCACCGGGTCATTGCGCGAAAATCCTCTATTGCTGCCACTTCGTTGCGTACAAATTCGCAACGTTGCGAGAGATAAATTCGCCGAATCCGCTGCAAGAACAGGAGAAACAGCGGTAATTGGCCAGCTAATTCCAATTTTGGAAGGGGTCTAATAACAAATCAAATGAGCACCGTTATCGAACCGCCTGTCGCACAGGTTGAAAAAAATCTCGAGGAACTGGAAACCGTAACGATCCGCTTCGCCGGAGATTCCGGCGACGGAATGCAGCTGACGGGGACCCAGTTTACAAACACGTCAGCCGTAGTGGGCAACGACATTTCGACGCTGCCTGACTTTCCTGCGGAAATTCGTGCTCCAGCCGGCAGCTTGCCCGGCGTTAGCGGGTTCCAATTGAACTTTTCGAGTCAAGAGATTAAAACCCCCGGCGACCAGCCAAACGTTTTGGTGGCGATGAATCCCGCGGCTTTGAAAGTAAATCTTCCCGACTTGGAAGAGGGTGGCACGCTCATCGTCAATACCGACGGCTTTACGCCGGAGAATCTAAAGTATGCCAACTATGCTTCCAATCCATTGGAAGATAGTTCGCTGGCCGGCTATCGTGTGCACAAGCTACCTATCTCCACCCTCAACATGAATGCGTTGAAAGGCAATGTCCAGCTTTCGCGCAAGGAAATCGATCGCTCAAAGAACTTCTTCGCGTTGGGGGTGCTTTACTGGCTTTACGATCGTCCGATGGATAACACTCTCGACTGGATCAAGAATAAATTTGGTAAGAATCCGGAGCTGGCCAAGGCTAACGAAATTGCGTTAAAGACTGGTTATAACTTCGCTGACACCACAGAAGTTTTCACTACACATTACACCGTCAAGAAGGCCAAGATCGCTCCGGGCAAGTATCGGAAACTCACCGGCAACGAAGCGACTGCGATAGGTTTTATTGCCGCTTCGCAGCTCGCCGGTCGGCCGTTGTTTTATGGTTCCTACCCAATCACGCCTGCGTCAGACATTCTGCACGAATTGTCCCGGCACAAGAGTTTTGGTGTGAAGACATTCCAGGCTGAAGACGAGATCGCGGCCGTGTGCGCTGCAATTGGAGCCAGCTTCGCCGGGCAGATTGGTCTGACTGGAACATCCGGTCCGGGTGTCGCTCTTAAACAGGAAGCCATTGGGTTGGCCGTAATGACTGAGCTGCCGCTCGTGATAATCAATGTGCAGCGAGGTGGTCCATCAACGGGACTGCCAACAAAAACGGAGCAGGCCGATCTTTTCCAGGCAGTGTGGGGACGAAATGGAGAATGTCCCGCCATCGTTATTGCTCCCGCCACACCGGCGGACTGTTTCCACATGGCGATTGAAGCGGTACGCCTGGCATTTAAGTACATGAGCCCGGTCTTCTATCTCTCGGATGGTTATCTCGCTAACGGTGCTGAACCCTGGTCCATTCCCGAAATCGAATCACTGCCGAAGATCGAAGTGAAGTTCGCTACTGACCCGGCCACATTCATGCCGTATGCCCGCAATCCGGAAACGCTGGCACGCCCATATGCTCTTCCGGGTACGCCCGGCCTCGAACACCGCATTGGCGGCATCGAGAAGCAACACATCACCGGTAATGTGAATTACGATCCCGAGAACCATCACCTCATGGTGCGTTTGCGTCAGGAGAAAGTGGATCGCGCAGTTAACGACATTCCGCCGGTTGAAGTGATGGGCGAAAAGACTGGAAAGGTTCTGGTGCTTGGGTGGGGTTCGACTTACGGTTCGATCAGCTCAGCGGCTGAAAAGCTGCAGCGAGAGGGTAAGAGCGTTTCCTCCGCCCATTTGCGTCACTTGAATCCCTTCCCGAAGAATCTTGGGGAAGTACTGGCGGGTTTTGAAACCGTGATAGTACCGGAGATGAATCTGGGCCAACTATGCACCATGATACGTGCGAAGTATTTGGTTGATGCGGTGCCGTTCTCGAAAGTTAAGGGCCGGCCGTTTCAGATTCGCGAGATTGTCAGGAAGGTTGAAGAGTATTTGTAGTCGAGAGTATGGGCGCTCTCCGTCAAATATAGAGCAAAAATATGAGTGCTGAAATACGACTCATGACCGCCGAAGATTTGCTGGCACTGCCTCGCGGCCAGTTTCGCTATGAACTTATTAGCGGAGAGCTCAAGAAAATGTCACCCGCCGGACATGACCATGGAAGAATAACCATTGAGCTCGCAGGTCCTCTTCAGCAGTTTGTGAAGGAGAAGGGACTTGGCAAAGTCTACGCAGCCGAAACAGGATTTCTGCTTACAAGAGATCCGGATACGGTTCGAGCCCCTGATATCGCTTTTATCAGACAAAAAAGGATTGACGAAGTAGGTAGAGTCAAAGGCTACTGGAATGGTCCGCCGGATCTAGCCGTTGAAGTTATTAGTCCCAATAATGTGGTCGGTAGAGTTGAGGAAAAGGTCCGGATGTGGTTGGAAGCAGGAACAAGAATGGTTTGGCTTGTAAATCCGAAGCGCTGCGCTGTGACGGTATATCGTTTGCTGACCTTCCAAACCCTGACTGAAAAAGACATTCTGGATGGCGGCGATGTTGTGCCGGGATTTCAGATGCCGATAGCGGAGATTTTTGCAGAATAACTATCTTGTTCAAGGAGCAATAATGAGCACTAATGTAAATGGTCATGGTGGAAACGGAAACAAGCCAATCACTGAAGCAGTCTCGGCAGAGAGCGATACCGGTTCATCCGTCTCAGGACGTGTTGCACCTCCGCCGGGGCAATTGAAGAAGGCTGACTTCGTTTCCGATCAGGAAGTGCGCTGGTGCCCCGGTTGTGGTGACTACGCTATTCTTAACAGTGTGCAAAAAGTGATGCCCGAGCTCGGCGTTTCTCGTGAAAAAACAGTATTCGTGTCAGGCATCGGCTGTTCGTCGCGATTCCCCTACTACATGAACACTTATGGATTCCATAGCATTCATGGTCGCGCGCCGGCAATCGCGACCGGTATCAAGTGTGCCAATCCTGACCTCAGCGTCTGGGTCATCACGGGAGATGGCGATGCCCTCTCAATTGGGGGAAACCATTTTATGCACGCCATCCGGCGAAATCTCGACATCAACTACATACTTTTTAATAACCGCATCTATGGTCTGACAAAGGGCCAGTACAGTCCGACATCCGAATTCGGTAAGCGCACCAAATCGACTCCCGCAGGCACCATCGACTACCCGGTTAATCCCCTTTCGCTGGCGATCGCCAGTGAGTCGACCTTCGTGGCTCGCGCAATCGACATCGACGTCAAACATCTCGGAGCGATGGTGGAAGCCGCGGCGAAACACAAAGGGATTTCATTTCTCGAGGTCTACCAGAACTGCAATATCTTCAACGACCATGCTTTCGATTACTTCGCCGATCGAAATGTTCGTTCGGATCGTGTGCTCTATCTGGAACACGGGAATCCGATGATCTTCGGCAAAGAACGTAATAAGGGTATCCGCATGAATGGCGCGCATCCCGAGGTGGTAACGATCGGCGAGAACGGAATCACCGAAAACGATTTACTAATACACGACATTTATTTGAAGGATCCGTCAGTCGCTTTCATGCTGGCGCGGATGGAACAGCCCGACTTCCCGCAACCCGTGGGCATCTTTAGGGCTGTTGAGCGAGCCACGTATGAAGATATGATGATGGGACAGATAGATGAGGCGATTGCCAAGAGTGGACCAGGCAGTCTCGAGAAGCTGATCAATGGCGGAGACACATGGGTGGTTGAGTAGTGGTCAAGGTAGGTTTATTGGCTCCCGAGATGTGTCCTCCGTGGGAGACTGGTGATTTATCCTTGCGCTGCGCCACTCTGTTTCACCTATCACTCTTCCCTGTTCATCGAACGCACTCACTCTCCACCGCACAACCGCCTCACCAACCTTGACTTTGAACCACGATGGGGCGCGGTAACTTTCGACATTGCCCAGCACGATTGCCGAAATTACTGGATGCGCCTGCATGCCTTCCACTTCGAGCCTGTAGGTCGCAACTTGCTCAACACCTCAGCAGTGTTACCGCGGAATGTCACTTCCGATCGCGTCGAGAGTTCCAAAAAAGTCACTACGAAAGAGAGTATTACGGAGGAATTCGAAATTGTTTTTCCCGGTCCCTTACGTTAAAAGAACCTGACAATATGAAAAAACACTATCTCTCGCTTGCCTTGCTCGGTCTTATCGCGCTTTTTCAAATCAACATCTCGGCCAGTGAACGAATTCGTTTCCAGATCGGCATCGATAACGTGTTGGCACCGCACCCTGTTTCAGGGCGTTTATTGATCTTCATGACCGCCCAGAGCAAACCTTTGGAAATAATCGAACCAGACTTCCTCAATCCCCGCAGTGTCTGGCTCGCCGGAGTGGAGGTCCATAACCTGACGGCGGGTCAAACAGTCGAGATCGATCCGGACGCGCTGGCCTTTCCTGCACCCTTTTCAACTGCCCCTGCCGGCGATTACCAGATCATGGCCCTGCTCGACCGCAATCATTCCTACACCTACGACGGTATGGGAGCCGGAGATTTGTATAGCGGAGTTACAAACGCGCGCGGTTTGGATCCGGCTTCAACTCCGGCCATCAGCTTGAAGTTAGTGAAGCAAGTTCCTGAACAAAAACTCATAGACACGGCTTCGATTAAACTAGTCACCTTCGAAAGCCCTTTGCTAACAGCGTTCTGGGGCCGTCCTATTGTGATGCGTGCCGGCGTTGTGCTGCCACCGAGTTATGCGAAGTCAACAACCGACCGCTACCCAACGGTCTATCTGGTTCATGGTTATGGTGGTAATCACACAGCCGCCTGGCGGCATGGTCCAAATCAAATCAAGCAAATGGCTGATGGCCGGACGCCGGAGATGATCTATGTCTATCTCGATGCCTCATTCTCTTTAGGCCATCACGTATTCGCTGACTCCGTCAATAACGGCCCTTGGGGACACGCGCTAACGGCGGAGTTGATTCCGTATCTCGAGAAGAAGTTTCGCATGGATGCAGTCTCGAGAGGTCGCCTGCTCAATGGTCATTCATCGGGAGGTTGGTCCACGTTCTGGCTTCAGGTTAACTATCCGAATGTATTTGGTGGCACATGGTCTACCTCACCGGACCCGGTTGATTTTCGCAACTTCACCGGACCCGATCTCACGCGCGTTCCGCCGCAGAATTTCTATCGCCGTGACGACGGCAAACTTTACAACCTCGTCCGCATGGGTGGTCGCGAGATCATGACCATGGAAGATTACGCGCGTCTTGAACGCGTCGAAGGGTACTATGGCGGACAGATGGCTTCCTTTGAGGCCGTCTTCAGCCCGCGCGGACCTGATGGGCAGCCAATGCCTTTATTCGATCGTGATACGGGCGCCATCGACGCCTTTGTGCAAAAGGCGTGGGGGCATTACGACATCTCGAGACTGCTGCGCACAAACTGGACGCGTCTGGAACCACAACTACGTGGGAAGCTTCACATCATCGTCGGCACTGCCGACACCTTCCACCTTGACGAAGGCGTCTACCTGCTTCGCAATACTCTTAAAGCATTGGGCGAAACTGACAAAAATACTTCGCTAGCGGGTAGGACCAGGGGGACTGGTCCGGGAGATGCAAACGATTCGACTGGTGAACAAGCGTCAGGCGAAGGTGCTGAAGCGACAGGTAGTGAGGTAATCAAACTTCGCGGCGGCGGTTACCTTGAATTCATTGCCGGCCGCGATCACTTTAATCTTTATAACGGCGGTCTCGCCGAACGCATCGCGCGCGAGATGTACCGTGTGGCGCGGCCAGGAAAGCGGAAGTCAGCACAGTTGCGCAAAGCGGCATGAGTTGACCAACTACTTCATGGCGCGTTTTTTTGCCAACCGCCGCTTGAACACTTTCTCGCCGCCGGTGTCGCCTTTAACGGCAGTATTCATCGCGGGTGTAGAAGGTGAGTTAGTGCTGGGTGTGATCGGGTCGCTGCCGATATGTTGCGCCGATGCGTCGCCAAACATTTTGTTTGCCCTTTTGGTGTTCCCACGAACGGAGGGTGTCTCCTGCAGCAGTTTCCGATTTTGATCCGGATTACCGGCAAAGCCCATCTGCTGTCCACGTGGCTTCGTTGGCGTCCCCACATTGTGCTGATCTTTTTTGGTTCTTGCCATCTTGATACCTCCCGAGACTCGATGCTCCTTCATGGGTGCTATAGCACTTAAGAAACCTCTGATCAAGTGAAGGTGTTTCGTCTTGCCCAGTCACCGTGTCGGAGAGCTTCCCCTCTTGCTCGCGGGTTTTCGTGCCAGCGCCGACTTGAGAAGTGGGGGAGTAACCAGCGTTGTAATGATCACCATTATTACAACCGCGCCAAAGGTTGCGCTGTTGATAACTGGTTCATTTACTCCACTCGTGTTTGGCAGCGTCAGAGTCGCACCGATACCAGCCACAATGAGGCCGACCTCACCGCGCGGGATCATGCCGAGTCCGATAGCCAAACGATTGAGACCGCGCTCGGCTACTGCAAATGAGCAAATCTGTTTGCCGACGATGGCCGCCGCGGTCAACGCAAATGCGAAACCGAGAAGTTGCGGACGCGCGAAGACCCTTAAGTCGACCTTGATTCCCATCAGGACAAAAAAGATAGGGACAAGAACGGACGTCACAGGCTCGAGCAGTTCTCTTAGGTCGTGTTCCCCACGATCTGTGAAAGATTTGAAGTGAGCCTCTTCAAGCACCAAACCCGCGGCAAATGCGCCCACTATTGTCGCCAGGTCAAATTGCGTTGCTAACCACGACAACCAGAAGCAAAAGGAGATTGATAGCACCAGCAAGATACCGCGGCTCTCAAACTTACCCGCACCCCGGAAGATTGGGGGTACTGCATACTGTCCTATCACAAAAGCACTCAGGAAAAAGGCGACTGTCTTAGCGGCCAACCACATGATGTGGGCAAGCGAAATCGAAGTGCCTGCCGCCGCCGCAGTGACGGATCCAACGACAAGCGCAAGAATCAGCAGTCCAATTACATCATCGATCACTGCGGCGCCAAGGATAATGCGCGCCTCGCGCAATGAAAGCTTGCCGAGATCCTTCAGCACCCGCGCTGTTATCCCAACGCTGGTCGCGCACAACACGGACCCGATGAAAACATGGACCAGACGCGACTCTTCGGGAAGAAAATAAGCTGAAACGCCCCAGCCAAGAAAGAATGGAACGACTACGCCGGAGACCGCAACAAATAACGAAGACCATCCGACCTCGAGCATCTCTGCGAGTTTCGATTCCAGACCTACCTCGAAAAGGAGCAGGATCACGCCGATTTGCCCCAGTGCGGCGATTACGATGTCTGTTCTCAGCGTCTCAAAACGATAGAAGCCGACTAACGTGAGATTGCCGAGCACAATCCCTGCAAGCAGTTCGCCCAAAACTGGCGGCTGCTGCATCCGTTCAAAGATCTCGCCGCCCACTTTTGCTGCCAGCAGCATCAGGGCAATGCCGACCAGTACGGTGGGATCTAATCCGTGGGAATCGTCGCCACTTGACTCCGCGGCCAATACCGTTTGGGTCGCTACAGATATGACTAGTAAGGAGCTAAGGGCTAACAGTCGTTTGCTCATCGTGGAGGCAGGATTATTGCATATCAGTATTCCTCAACAGAAAAAACCCGCTGGAGAAAGGCATCTCCTCAGAGTCCGGAGCCTTGAAACCGCTTTTGCTTCAGAGCCATTCAGCGTTGAACGCTGCGACAGTCGCAGCACTCAAGGGAGAGGTCTCCCCTTCCAGTACCGGGGATTATTGCAATTGTGTACTAAAAGCCGCAGGGCCTGTTTCGCGATTTGCCTCTCGAAGCGGTCGTAACTATAATGCGCCACACTTAAAGCGCTTCGGCCTGGCAGCTATCGGCGCAACGCAATCCAAGAATCACCCTATGTCGACTCCAATTCGATGGAAACAACGGAGCCGTGTTTTGCCCTATGGCGGCGCAAACCAACGAGACACTCCATTACGCGCACTGGCCATTAATCTAACGCAGGCTGCCCGAGCTGCGCTTACCGAGCCCTACATGCTTACAGTTGAGCATCAGCGGATAAACTTGCGTCGCTTGCCAAAGGCTTTCGAAGGTTTTCGCATTGTTCAGTTATCAGATATTCACCATGGACCTTTCTCCAGCAAGGAACAGATTGAACGAGCCGTCGAAACTGCCAATAGACTAAAGCCTGACATCGTTGCTCTCACGGGAGACTACATCTCTCGAGAGAGACAATATGCAGCCCCATGCGCGGAAATGATGGGTCGACTTCGCGCACGCTACGGTGTCTATGCGGTATTGGGCAACCATGACCATTGGACTGATGCCGCACTCATTACAGACCTTTTTCAGGCTGAAGGTATCAGGGTATTAGTCAATGAGGGCATGCGCTTCGAGCAACAGGGAGCGGCTTTCTGGTTAGCAGGTGTCGACGACACGATGGTCGGGTTAGAAGACCTGTCACTGGCCTTGGCCGGCGCCAGCAACGACGAGATGAAACTCCTGCTTGCTCATAATCCTATCATTTTGCGTCGCGCCGCTCGCGCTGCAGTGGATCTGGTGCTCAGCGGTCATACGCACGGCGGTCAGGTGGCTTGGCGGTCCGAACGCAGCCCGTCGGGGAGGCCGCGCAGGCGTTTGCTGAAAGGCTTGGGGCGACAAGGCAATACGCAGATCTATGTCACCCGCGGTTTAGGAACCGTAATCCTTCCCATCAGGTACGGTTGCCCGCCAGAAGTTTCATTGCTGGAACTGCGATGTGGGTAACCAGCCCTATCAACTCCTGTTGTAGTACAAGCACGCAAGAAAGTCGCGAATCAATAGTCCGGGTCCAAGGCAGCCCTAGTTGATGTCCTCCCGAATCGTTACCGTCCCGAACGTGCTAACCGTCTTCAGGATGGTCTTGATTCCTGTTTTTGTATCCCTTCTCTTTTATCAACGGTTCATCCTGGCCCTGTGTGTTTTCGTTCTGGCAGGAGTTACTGACGGATTGGACGGACTCCTGGCGCGGCGTTTTGATCAGCGTTCACAGTTGGGCACTATTCTTGATCCCATCGCCGATAAGCTGATGCTGGTAACCTCCTTCGTAGTCTTGTCCATGCGAAGTGTATTTCCGCAGCCCTTGCCCCCTCACTTGCCAGTGCCTTTTTGGGTAACTGTAGCCGTCATCAGCCGCGATGTGTTTATTCTGGTGGGTGCCGCAGCGATAAACATCGTGACTGGTTTCCGCGGGTTTCGCCCGTCTTTGCTGGGAAAAATCAATACCACCGTCCAGATTGCCGCCATTGCCGCCATAATCTTCGCCGCCAGCGTGCCCTTAGGTACGGGATATTACTTGCCCACCATTTACACCACAGTTTTCGTCTTCGCAGTCCTCTCGGGCGCCCATTATGTCTTCTTTGTCTCAAAACTCCTGAACGAAGACCGCCGCTAACAAAAATGAGCAGGGGCCAGACGGCAGGCCGCAGCCGTAGCCGGTACGAAGCGGCATAATTCGTGGTCATCGGGCACCTCTCCGACTCCGGTGCTTCCTGCCGGGTTTCCCAGACGGTTTCAACGGCATCGCTTCTGAGTTCCAGACCTTAAATCAAAGTTGACAACAACGGACTCAGGTATTATATTGGCGAGGCGTTCAACTAATGAGTCAGTTAGTGCTGTTGACTGGAGCCAACGAAAAGGCTCGTTGCTTAGCTAAGGGCGGGATTTGATACTTACCAGAATAGGTTTTGGAGAATAAAAGATGAGCAAGATCATAGGAATTGATTTGGGAACAACAAACTCCGTGGTGGCTGTGATGGAAGGCGGCGAGCCCACCGTGATCACCAACTCGGAGGGTGGCCGCACGACACCATCGGTGGTCGCATTCACGAAGGACGGCAGCCGGCTTGTAGGTCAAGTGGCAAAACGCCAGGCGGTTACCAATCCGGAGAATACAGTTTATTCAATTAAGCGATTCATGGGACGTCGCTACAACGAAGTCACCGAGGAAATCAAGCAGGTTCCTTACAAAGTGCAAGGTGCCGGCAGCGGTGGCGATGTCCGCATCGTAGCCGGTGGTAAAGAGTGGAGTCCCCCTGAAATCTCGGCGATCATTTTGCAAAAGATGAAGCAGTCGGCTGAAGACTATTTGGGACAGAAGGTCGACAAGGCCGTGATTACAGTTCCAGCCTACTTCAACGACTCACAGCGTCAGGCAACAAAGGACGCAGGAAAAATTGCCGGTCTCGATGTGATGCGTATCGTCAACGAGCCCACTGCGGCTGCGTTGGCTTACGGTCTCGATAAGAAGAAGGATGAAACCATTGCCGTGTTTGACTTTGGCGGTGGCACTTTTGACGTTTCAATCCTCGAGGTTGGTGAAGGGGTCGTGGAGGTCAAATCAACCAATGGCGACACCCACCTGGGCGGCGACGACATCGATGAGCGTCTCATCGAATGGATCATCGAAGAATTCAAGAAAGATCAAGGCATCGACCTCTCGAGCGACAAAATGGCTTTGCAACGTCTGAAAGAGGCGGCCGAGAAGGCAAAGATCGAGCTGTCGAGTACGATGGAGACCGAGATCAATCTGCCGTTTGTGACGGCCGACCAGTCTGGTCCAAAGCACCTGGCCATGAAATTGACTCGCGCCCGGTTCGAGCAATTGGTCGATCCCATCTTCCAAAGATTGAGAGGGCCGGTGGAGCAAGCGCTAAAGGATGCCGGGCTTGATACGAAGAAGATTGATGAAGTAGTGCTCGTGGGAGGCTCGACTCGTATTCCGAAAGTTCAGGAGTTGGTGAAAGATCTGTTTGGCAAAGAGCCGAACAAGAGCGTCAATCCCGACGAAGTCGTGGCTATTGGCGCAGCAGTGCAAGCGGGCGTTCTTTCAGGTGAGAAGACAGATATTCTCCTGCTTGACGTCACGCCGCTTAGTTTGGGCATTGAAACGCTGGGCGGAGTCTTCACGAAGCTGATCGAGCGCAACACGACTATTCCAACGCGGAAGTCGGAAATCTTTTCGACGGCTTCCGACAACCAGACATCTGTGGAAGTGCACGTGCTGCAGGGCGAACGTCCGATGGCCAGTGACAACCGCACGCTTGG
>Ga0070708_100000336_pt1 | contig 35498 bp, 35 predicted proteins | sample KBSK5503metaG_FD_65469 | JGI IMG/M metagenome (GOLD analysis project Ga0070708, IMG submission 65469) | Corn, switchgrass and miscanthus rhizosphere microbial communities from Kellogg Biological Station, Michigan, USA - KBS K5-50-3 metaG | ecosystem: Host-associated > Plants > Roots >... | reverse complement strand
ACCGGCCGTCCCCACTCCTCGTCGTGGTAGGCGATCATGGCCGGGTCGGAGCCCGCCCAGGCGCACCGCGCGCGCCCATCGGTGCCGCTCACCGCGTTTCCGCCGCGTCGGGCAGCCGAAGCCGGTCCGCCTCGTCGACCTGCACCGCTTCCAGCGGATATCCCCGCGCCCGCCAGGCGTCGATTCCGCCGAGCAGCGGCCGGACGCGAGTCAGGCCGCGCTGGCGCAGCATCAGCGCTACGCTTGCCGCGGCCGCCTCGCTCGGGCAGCTGCAGTAGAGGACCAGGTCGCGGTCGCGCGGGATCTCCAGATGCCGCCGGTCGACTTCGTCGGGAGTCATCTGCAGGGCGCCCGCCACCTTCATGCCGTCGATCTGCAGCTCGACGGGATGCCGCAGGTCCACCACCACCACGTCCTCTCCCGCGGACAGCTGGGCGTGCAGCTCGTCGGGCGTGACGCGTCCGATCCGCAGCCGGCGCAGGAACCGCCACCGCTGGAAGTACTTCCACCCCAGCCAGAGCGCGAAAGCGGTCCCTGCCGCGGTCACCAGCCACTTGCTCAGCTGGATGGCGCGGGCGACCTGGTCGCTGAACATGAACCCGACCGCCATGAACGCTCCGATCCAGAGCAAGGCGCCGGCCGCGTCGGAGACCAGGAAGATCGGGAGCCGCATCCGGAGCATTCCCGCCAGCGGCGGCGCCGCCGTCTTCAGCCCGGGAATGAACTTGGAGACCAGGACCGCCGCTGCCTGACGGCGGGCGAACAGGTCCTCGGTCCGCTGCACGCAGGAATCCGGCTCCAGCGAGATGCGGCAGAGCAGGGCCAGGATGCGGCGGCCGTAGCGGCGGCCGAGCTCGTACCAGAGCAGATCGGTGGCGAGCAGCGCCAGGACCGAGCCGGCGAAGACCGTGCCCAGGGAAAACTTCCCCGAGCCGGCGAGGACGCCGGCGGCGAGCAGCACCGGCGGCGCCGGCACGGGCAGGCCGATCCCGCCGGCGAAGATCAGGCCGACCAGGACCAAAGTGCCGTGCCCGGCGAGGAAATCGATCGCTTGATCCATTGTCGATTGGATTCCCGGAAGCCTGATTCGTCTCGCGCATTCTCGCCGAGGACGCGGATCAGCGCAGCGAGAATCGCTCGATCTTCATCACCACCGACTGGAGGCCCTCCGCGAAGGCCGGATGCACCACCTCCGCGTCGACGATGGCGCGCGCGGACGCCTCTGCCGCCATCAGGGCGACGAAGACGTGGATCAGCTCGCCCGCCTCGGCGCCGACGATGGCCGCGCCCAGGATCCGCTCGGTCGCGGGGTCGATGAGGACCTTGAGGACGCCGGCCGTCTCGTCCACTTCCCGGGCGCGGGCGATCTCGCCGAACGGCATGGTGGCGCTCTCGAATCGCATGCCGCGCTTGCGGGCTTCCTTCTCGGTCAGACCGACTCCGGCCACCTGCGGGTCGGTGAACGCCGTGTACGGGATCAGCCGGTCGCTCCGGCGCCGACGGGGACGGCCGAGGAGGATGTCGTAGAGGATCCGGTGATCGTCCCAGCTGGTATGCGTGAACTGCGGCCCGCCGAGGACGTCGCCCACGGCGTAGACGCCCTTGGCGCTGGTCCGGTACTCGTCGTCCGCGACGATCCATCCGTTCTCGTCGAGCGCGACCCCGGCCTTGTCGCAGGCGAGGTCGTCGGTGTTCGGCCGCCGTCCCACCGCCACCAGCAGATGGGAGCCGCGGAGCTCCTTTCCGGTGCCGAGCCGGACGCGGATGTCCCCCGAGCGCCCGGAGACCTGGGTCGTCTTCTCTCCGAGCTCCAGAGCGATGCCCTCGGTGCGGAAGACCTCTTCGAGCGCAGACGAGATCTCCGGGTCCTCGCGGGAGAGGAGGTGCTCGGCCTGGTCGGTGATGGTGACCGCGGATCCGAATCGGCGGAACATCTGCCCGAACTCGCAGCCGATGTAGCTGCCGCCGAGGACCAAGAGGTGCGCGGGCGGCTCGCGCACCTGCATCGCGGTGGCGTTGTCGAGCCAGGGCACCCCGGCGAGTCCCTCGATGTGCGGGATGGAAGCCCGGGCTCCGACGTTCAGCGCGACGACGTCCGCATCGTGCACCTCACCTCCCACTTCTATCTTGCGCTCGCCGGCGAACCGCGCCTGCCCGCGGACCACGGTCAGACCGTCGACCTGGACCCGCTTGGCCAGGCCTTCGCGCGAGTGCTGCACGATGGCGTTCTTGCGATCGACAACGGCCCCCAGGTCCACCTGCACGTCCTTCAGGCGCACGCCGAGCCGCCCGGCATTCCGGGCGACATGCGCCGCGCGCGCACTGGCGATCATCGTCTTGGTGGGCGTGCAGCCGGTATTGACGCAGGTGCCGCCGAGCTCGGCGCGCTCCGCCAGCAGGACCTTCTTGCCGCCGGCCGCCAGCCGGGTGGCGAGCGGAACCCCCGCCTGGCCGCCGCCGATGACGATCACGTCGAATCTCATTTCCTGCCTCCTCCGCCGGCGCGGATCCTCCCTGCGAGGTCCTCGAGGACTGCTCGCAGCGCTGCCTTTTCCCGCTCCGGAGATACCACTCCGCGGCGCGCGCGGCACTGCCGGCCCAGCTCGGCGAGGAACCGGGGCTCCCGCTCCACGCGGGCGAGCAGCCGCGCCAGCGCTGGCGTCGATCCGAAGGGGAACAGGCCGGGATAGGACGGGCCGAGGATCGCCTGCATCGCGGGAATCCGGGAGGCGATCACGGGCGTACCCGCCGCCAGGGCCTCGGAGAGGACGTTGGCGCCGCCCTCCGACCGCGAGGTGATCGAGAGCACTCGAGCGCGCGCGATGAGCGCGCGCGCCTTCCACCGGGGCAGCTCACCCAACCACCGGTACCGCGGGTTCGCCCGCTGCTCGGCGAGCGCGGCGCGCCGCATCCCGCCGGTCAGCGCCCTTCCGGCATGGACGACGCGAATGCCTGAGCCAGCCGGCAGCCGCCGCGCGGCGAGCGCGGTGCGCAGCGGGTCCTTCACTTGCCTCAAGTGAGCCACGACCGCCACTTCGAAGACGCTCCCGACCGGGTCGGGCTTGCGCCGGAGCGCCGGCACCGACTGGGGCACCACGATGACCTTGCCCCTCATGGCCGGCGGCAACTCCTGGGCCGCCAGGTCGTGGAGCACGATCAGCCGGTCGGCCAGCCGCAGCGCCTCCCGCGCAGCCGCCTCGTGGTGGATGTCGTGATACAGGTCCGTGCCGGTGAGCGCCACCACGACGGGCTTGCCCGGATACCTCTGACGCGAGAGGCGCACGGCCTCTGCCGACTTGCCCGCGTGCAGCGCGATCATCGCGTCGTAATCCCGCGACGTCGATCCGGTGTCGATGAAGGCCCGGTGTCCCAGGTCGCGGAGCATCCGCTGCCAGCGCAGCGCGGTGATGCGGTTGCCGAGCCGCGATCCAGGCGGCACGGGGCAGATCAGCGCGACGCGCACGGCCGCGCAGACTAGAACAGATCGCATGACCGCTGGTAAATCATCACTCTCAGGAGTAGCCCCTGAGCCGCCTGCGGCGGGCGGGGCTATCCTGTGCCGCACGATGGATCCACTCGCCGCCGATCTGCGCGATGCGCGCTCGCGGACGCTGGCGCTGGTCTCCGACCTGGACGACGCGCAGTGGATGGGTCCCCGCCTTGCCATCGTCAACCCGATGCTCTGGGAAGTCGGGCACGTGGCCTGGTTCCAGGAATTCTGGACGCTCCGGCATGCCCGCGGGCGCGCTCCGGCGATCGAGGGCGTCGACGCGCTCTACGACTCGGCGAAGGTGGCGCACGACACCCGCTGGGACCTGCCGCTGCTCGATCGCCCGCGGGTGCTCCGCTTTCTCTCCGAGACGCTCGAGCGGTCGCTGGAAGTGCTGGGCTCGCCTCCCGATACCGCCGCCTACTTCCACAAGCTTGCGCTCTTCCACGAGGACATGCACGGGGAAGCCTTCGCGTACACGCGGCAGACGCTGGGTTATCCGGCGCCGCCGGTTGGACGCGCCGCCCGGCCCGGCGAGGCCGGTCCGCTCCCCGGCGACGTCGACGTTCCAGGCGCGCGTTTCCTCCTCGGCGCGAAGCGCGGCGACGGGTTCGTCTTCGACAACGAGAAGTGGGCCGCTCCCGTCGAAGTGGCCCCCTTCCGCATCGCCCGCGCCCCGGTGACCAACGAGGAATACAGAGGCTTCGTCGAGGACGGCGGCTACCGCGACCGGCGCCTCTGGAGCGATGAGGGGTGGCGGTGGCGGACGCTGGCCGGGGCGCAGCGTCCGGTGTACTGGGACGAGTCCGGCCAGGAGCGGCGGCACGATGCGCTCCGTCCGCTCTCGCCTCATGCGCCGGTCATCCACGTCTGCTGGTACGAGGCGGAGGCGTACTGCCGGTGGGCCGGCCGCCGCCTGCCCACCGAGGCGGAGTGGGAGCTCGCGGCGGCCACACCGGAGAAGCGCCGGTTTCCCTGGGGCGAATCGGCTCCTGACGACCGCCGCGCGAATCTCGACGGCCGGGCCGGCGGTCCAGTCGACGTGGCCGCGCATCCCGAGGGGGACAGCGCGTACGGTTGCCGGCAGATGATCGGCAACGTCTGGGAATGGACGTCCACCGATTTCGCGCCGTATCCGGGATTCGTCACCGATCCCTACAAGGAATACTCGGAGCCTTGGTTCTCCTCGCCGCACAAGGTGCTCCGGGGCGGATGCTGGGCGACTCGCGCCCGGCTCCTGCGCAACACCTTCCGCAACTTCTATCCGCCCGATCGCCGCGACGTGCTGGCAGGCTTCCGCACCTGCGCGCCCTAGAACGCATCTGCCGCCCTTGAAACTTACTGGGGCGGGCCGATACGCCGTTAGCAAGAGAAGAACGCGTGAATCCGTCGCACCGGCCTGCGCCTCGCTATCCGACGTCGCTCAAAGTGGCGCTCTCGGGGCTCCCCGAAGCCGTCTCCGCCGAAGCGACCAACATCAGCTCCACGGGGATGTTCCTGCGCACCGAGACCCAGCTCCCGCTGGGCGCCGTCGTCTCCGTAGCCCTCGAGCTGCCGGACGGCGATCGCCCCGCTCCGGTCAACGCCAAGGTGATTCACGTCCGCAGCCGCGCCCAGGCGCGGGCGCCCCAGCTCGAGCCCGGCGCCGGCGTGCAGTTCCTCGGCCGCGACGAGATCTTCCAGGCGCGGGTCGATCGCTACATCGATTCCATCCCCCGCAAGAGCACCGTGCCCGCGGTGCGCCTGCTCACGCAGGCGAGAGATCTCTTGCTCCTGCATGGCTGGACGCAGCTGGTGGAAAAGGACCCGGGCGGGAGCTACTGCCTGAGCGGGGCGCTGCTGGAGGCCGCGGGCGAGGACGACGTCCTCTACCGTCGCGCGCTGCGCACCCTGGGCGAGCGCCTGAGCGTGCCGGCCTGCTCGCTGGGCGGCTTCGGCTGCCACTGCGCCATCGTGAGCTGGAACGACGCGGCCGGCCGGACCTGGTTCGAAGTGCTGGCGAAGCTCGACGAGGTGATCCGCGCCGAGCTGGCCACGGCGCCGCCGCTCACTCCTTGAGCGCGGCGGTCAGCTTGACCATCGTGTCCTTCGCGTCGCCGAAGAGCATCAGGGTCTTGTCGCCGTAGTAGAGCTCGTTGTCGATCCCGGCGAAGCCCGCCGCGAGGCTCCGCTTGCAGACGATGACCACCCGGGCCTTCTCCACTTCCAGGATCGGCATCCCGTAGATCGGGCTCCCGCGCAACCTCTTCGCGGCCGGGTTGACGACGTCGTTCGCGCCCACCACCACCACGACGTCCGTCTCCGGGAACTGGGAGTTGATCTGGTCCATGTCGTAGAGCTCTTCGTAGGGGACGTTGGCTTCCGCCAGCAGCACGTTCATGTGCCCCGGCATCCGGCCGGCGACGGCGTGGATCCCGTAGCGGACCTGGACCGACTTGCCCTTGAGGACGTCGGCCACTTCCCGCACCCGATGCTGCGCCTGCGAGACGGCCATCCCGTAACCGGGGACGAAGACGACGGACCGCGCCGTTCCCAGCAGCTCCGCCGCTTCCTCGATCGAGACCTGGCGGATGGGCTTCTTGCCCTCCAGCTCTCCGGCGGGCTTTTCCTGCACCTTGCCGAAGGCGCCGAAGAGCACGTTGGTCATGGAGCGGTTCATCGCCCGGCACATGAGCACCGAGAGGATGAAGCCGGACGACCCGTCGAGGGAGCCGGTGATGATCTGGATCTTGTTGTCGAGCATGAAGCCCATCGCCGCGTCGGTGAGGCCGGCGTAGGAGTTGAGCAGCGCGATCACCACCGGCATGTCGGCGGCGCCGATGGGCAGGATGAGCAGCACGCCGAAGAAGGTGGCCAGCCCCACCATGGCGTAGAACGCGGTGGTGGCGTGGGGCATGAACATGAGGGCGACGATCAGGCCCAGCATTCCCGCCAGGATGGAGAGGTTGAAGACGTTCTGGCCGCGGTAGGTGATGGGATAGCCGCGGATGACTCCCTGGAGCTTGCCGGCGGCCATCAAGCTGCCGGTGAAGGTGAGCGAGCCGAGCATCACCTCGATGCCGATCACTCCCACGCGCACCGAGCCCAGCGCCGCGCCGTGCCGGTAGTACTCGGAGATGCCGATCAGGGACGCGGCCAGCGCGCCGAAGGAGTGGGAGAGCGCCGTCCGTTGGGGGACGGCCGTCATCGGGATCCAGATGGCCATGGGCACGCCGATGGCGGTCCCCAGGGCGAGTCCGGCGGCGATCCAGCGGTAGTCGATGATGTCGTGGTGCAGCAGCGAGCCGATGATGGCGAGCAGCATCCCCAGCTCGGCGAGGAACATTCCCCGGCGCGCCGTCCTGGGGTGGCTGAGCCCGCGCAACCCCATGACGAAGAGGATGGCGGAGAACAGATAGAAGAACTGGAGCAGGTCGCGGCGCATGTCAGCGCGCGCCCTTCGACCCGTCTCCCGCCGCCCCGGGGCCGCCGGCGCGGAACATCTTGAGGATGCGGTCGGTGATGAGGAACCCGCCCACCACGTTGATGGTCGAGCATGTCACGGCCACGAATCCGAGCAGCGTGCTGACCCGGTTGTAGCCGGCGCCCGCCACCACCAGCGAACCGACCAGCGAGATGCCGGAGATGGCGTTGGTCGCCGACATCAGCGGCGTATGCAGGAGCGGCGAGACGCGAGAGATGACCTGGTAGCCGAGGAAGCCGGCCAGCACGAAGACGTACAGGTCGCCGATGAGACCGACGTCGATCACGTGAACCCCCTTCACACCGGCTGCAGCACCTCCCCGGCATGAGCGATCAGACAACCTTTGACGATCTCGTCGTCGGGATCGAGAGAGACCATCTTCGCCTCGCGGTCGTAGAGGTGGAGCAGGAGGTTGAGAACGTTGCGCGCGTACAGCTGCGAGGCCTGGAAGGCCATCGCGCTGGCGAGGTTCAGCGGCCCGAGGATGGTGACGCCGGAGACCACGGCGTCTTCGCCCGGCCGCGTCAACTCGCAGTTCCCTCCCTGCTCGGCGGCGAGGTCGACGATCACCGATCCGGGCCTCATCGCGCGCACCATGTCGGCGGTGACGAGGATCGGCGCGCGCTTGCCGGGGATCAGGGCGGTGGTGATGCAAGCGTCGGTGGTCTTCAGCTCCTCGCGCAAGAGCTCCCGCTCCTTGCGCGCCGTCTCGGCGGAGACTTCCTTCGCGTACCCCTTCGCGTCTTCCGCGTGCTCATCCAGGCCGACCGAGACGAACCGCGCTCCGAGGCTCTCCACCTGCTCCTTGACGGCCGGGCGGATGTCGAACGCGCTGACCAGCGCGCCCAGGCGGCGGGCGGTCGCGATCGCCTGCAGCCCGGCGACGCCGGCGCCGAGCACGAACACCTTGGCGGGCAGGACCGTGCCCGCGGCCGTCATCAGCATCGGAAAGAACTTCGCCAGCGCGTTCGCGGCGAGCAGCACACTCTTGTAGCCGGCGATGTTGGCCATCGAGCTGAGCACGTCCATGCTCTGCGCGCGGGCGATGCGGGGCAACAGATCGAGCGAGAGGGCGCTGATGCGGCGCCGCTTCCAGGTTTCGGACACCGCCGCATCGCCGCGCGCCTGCAGGGTATACGCGATGAGGATGGCCCGCTCGGGGATGCGGTCCAGCTCCTGCGGGGTAGGGCGCTGCACCTTGAGCAAGACGTCTTCCTCTCCGAGGCGCGTCTCGGGCCGGTCCGCGACCTGCGCTCCCGCTCCCTGGTACTCCGCGTCCGCGAACCCGGACGCGAGGCCCGCGCCGGCCTCGATGAAGACCTCCATGCCGGCGCCGGCCATCTTCTCGACCGTGGCTGGAACGGCCGCGACCCGCCGTTCCCCCTGGACGACCTCTTTCAGGACGGCGACTTTCATCGCGCGGAGACCGCTACCGGCCGGAGATGTAGATCTGCAGCTCGTCGATCAGCCATTGCTTCTCGTCGAGCATGAGCTGGATCACGTCGCGCATCGAGATGATGCCGACCACCGCGCCGCTCTCTCCCACCAGCAGGTGCCGGGTGAAGTGGACGCGCATCAAGTCCGCGCATTCCGTGTCGGACGCGTCCGGGGTGATGAACGGCAGATCGCGGCGTACGGCCCTGGAGATGGGAAACTCGCAGGTGCCGCCGCTCGCCAGCACGTTGTAGACGAGGTCGCGCTCGGTGACGACGCCTACCGTGCGGCCACCCTCCCGCACCGCCACGGCGCCGATGCGCTTCTCCGCCATGACCTTGGCGGCCTCGCGGCAGCTCGCCGAAGCGTCGAGGCCGACCACTTCCCGCGTGAGGTGGCGCTCGATGGTCGCCATCGCGCCAAGTAGAGCGACTCCCGAGGGCGAAATGCAACCCCCCCGGGCACAGGGGGGTTGCATTTGAGTTCCCGCTACGGACGGCGTGCGTCAGTCGTCGTCGTCGTCTTCGTCGTCGTCTGCCTCGCGGGGCGTCAACCCCGCTGCTTGTGCGGCCGCGATCACGCGCGAAAGCTCGGAGCCGAAGTCCTCCCAGAGGAGCAGCCGCTGCTTCACCATCTTGCGCAGTGCTTGAACGGCCTTGTCCGCGTACCGGTCGAGGGATCCGTACCGTTCCTGTACCGAAGCGCGAGGATCGCCGGTGGCCAGGCGGTCTGCTTTCGTCCTGGGGAAGGGGATGTACTGACCCGCTGCCTCGCAGCCGTCGTTGGCCTGCGGGCCGGCGCGCAGCGCCCAGCCGGTATACGTGGCCAGGGGCACGCTGACGTCGACCAGCCGCACGCCGGCGATGTCGTTCCCGTCCCTGTCGGTCTTGGGGATGAAGCTCGGATAGATCGGTCCGTTCTGGGGATCGTCCTGGTAATCGGGCCTGGTCGTCGGGAACGTCGGCGGATTGATGGTGGGAATGCCGGTCTCGTAGTAGCCCCGACCGTAGTCGAACAAGTAGCGCGTGGTCTTGAGGCCGGTGTACGTCACGCCGGGGAGGTCCGGAAATCCCATTCCGGATTGCGGAAGCGGGGGCGCGAAGGTCCGGTCGCGCAGCGCCGGCACCCTGCTGTGCGGAGGCAGGCGGCGTCCCGTGGCCCACTCGTCCAAAGCGACGAACAACGCGCGCTGCACCGGAGCCGAGTCCAGCGGATTCTGGAACTGCTGGCAGTTGCCTTTCGACGCCGCGTTGCCGGTCCCGTGCTGATGGCTGGAGATGAAGTAGTTGCGCGCGAACGGCGAATCCTCCAGGTCCCTCCTGCCAGTCGGGTCGGTGTGGAGCAGGGAAGCCGCTTTCACCCAGTACTCGTTGGCGGAATAGATCTCCATGCCGAAGGAGCAGGTCCCGGTCGCCTCGCACCGCTTGTAGCGGCTGTCCGTCTTCTTCGTGATCGGGTCGAACGTCATCACGTTCGCGAACGGGAAGACGCCCTCCGCGTAGAGATGATCCTGCCGGTTGCGCTCGGTCCGGCCGGGCTGCGAGAAGCGGTAGTTCATGTTGATGCCGTCCCCGGCGGCGATCCACTGGAGGTGCCCGTCGAAGACCTTCTTGCCGTTCTCCGCCTGATTGAATCCGAGGTGCCGGAAGTCGTTGAGCAACCGGCCCGGCTGGGAGACGACCTCGGTGTAGACCTGCTGGATGTCGCCCTCGAGCGGATTGGCGTCGCTCGTGTCGTACCGGAGGAAGGCGACCCAGTCGCGCACCGCGGCGAAGCCGACGCCGTTCACGGTGGGATCCTTCGCGGTGTACGAGAACTCGTAGATGTCGTTGGGGACGAAAGCCGCTCCTCCCGCGAGGCGAATCTTGGTTCCGGCGGCAGGTCCGGCCGTAGACGTGTACTCCCAGGCCACGGGCTGCGGAACATCATTGAGGTGGACCCTGTGGGTCAGCTTCGCCGACTGCGTCACGTCCGCCGCGGGGTAGTTGAGCGTGAACGAAGTCACATTGTTCGCGACGACGATGTACTCGTACGCGGGGCCGGTGATGGTGCTGCCGTCGAGGTTGTGCGCGACGGGCAGCGAGATGGTGGTGTTGAAGTTCGAGTTGTCCGTGCCCGCGGCCTTGTCCCATCCGCTCCACACCATCGTGTAGCCGCGCGGCATGAAGAAGGCATTGGCCAGGATCGCCGGGTTGGTCACGGAACCAGGATCGTTGCCTCCTGCCGGGAAGCGCCCCAGCGTGCCCCAGGTCTTGCCGCCGCGGTTGGGCGGCTCGTACATGACCTTGTGCGCGCCCTTGGTCGCGTCGATCGGCTTCAGGATGTAGAAGTCGAACGAGTACTTGACCACCGCGTCCCCATCCTTCTTCGCCAGCGCGATGTCCACGATGACGGCGTTCTTCGGGTCGCTGGGGTCCAGCTCGCCGGACGCCGTGCCGACGATCTTCTCGTACTGGCCGACGCCAGGCCAGGAGAAGCCGCCGAACGCAGTCCCTCTGGTCGTAATCTGGACCCCGGTGATGCGGGCCTGCGCGGCGAACGGGACCAACAACGGGACGACGACTCCCACGAGGAAGACCTTTGTTTGCATCGGAGACCCCGGTAGCAGCGGATGTCGCGCGGAGCTCGCGCGCGGCGCTAGGAAGTCCCCCGCTCGGAGGGTTGTCAAGACGCCGTGCGCAAGCCAACTGCAACGTTTTGAAACAATCAATCGCTCGCGCGGCATCTGATAGATGTCGAGTGCGCGCGCGCGAGGGAGCCTGACCTCGCGGGCCGAGGAGAGAAGATGCCTTCCACCGAGCTGCGCAATTACATCGGCGGCGCCTGGACCGCCGCTTCCGGAGCCGGATCGCTGCCGGTGGTGAATCCGGCGACGGGTGAGACGTTGGCCTCAGTTCCGCTCTCGCCGGCGTCCGAAGTGGACCGCGCGGTCTCCGCTGCCGCCGAAGCGTTCCCGGCCTGGCGCCGGACGTCGCCGGGCGATCGCATCCAGGTTCTGTTCAAGCTCAAACAGCTCCTGGAGGACGACCTGGAGGAGCTGGCGCGGACGGTGACGCGCGAGTGCGGGAAGACGCGCGAGGAGTCGATCGGCGAGCTGCGGCGGGGCATCGAGAACGTCGAGGTGGCTTGCGGGATCCCTACGCTCTTGCAGGGATACGTCAGCGAGGACATCGCCGGCGGGATCGACGAGACGATGATCCGGCAGCCGCTCGGAGTGGTGGCCATCGTCACGCCCTTCAACTTCCCCGGGATGATCCCGCTCTGGTTCCTCCCTTACGCGATCGCCTGCGGGAACACGGCGGTGGTGAAGCCGTCGGAGAAGGTGCCGATGACGATGGCCCGCGTCTTCTCGCTGCTGGAGAAGACCGGGTTGCCGAAGGGAGTGGCCAACCTGGTGAACGGAGCGCGGGAGACGGTGGATGCGCTGCTCGATCACCCGGCGGTGCGCGCCGTCAGCTTCGTCGGGTCCACGCCCGTCGCCCGGCACGTCTATTCGCGGGCGGCGGCGAACGGGAAGCGGGCGCAGGCGCAGGGCGGGGCGAAGAATCCGGTGATCGTGCTGCCCGACGCCGACATGGAGGCGGCCACGAAGATCATCGCCGATTCCGCCTTCGGCTGCGCCGGCCAGCGCTGCCTGGCTTCGTCGGTGGCCATCACGGTCGGCGAGGCGGGCAAGGAATTCACGGCGGCGATCGCCGAGGCGGCGCGGGCGCGGGTGGTGGGCAACGGCCTGACGCCCGGCGTGCAGATGGGCCCGGTGATCAGCCCCCAATCGAAGTCGCGGATCGAGGGGCTGATCGAGGCCGGCGCTCGCGAGGGAGCGAAGGTGCTGGTGGACGGACGCGCTCCGCGGATCCCGGGCGGCGAGAAGGGGACCTTCCTCCGGCCCACCATCCTGGACGGCGTCGATCCGCGCTCTTCGCTGGCGCGGACCGAGATCTTCGGACCGGTGCTCAGCCTGGTTAACGTGCCGGACGTGGACGCGGCCATCGCCCTGGTCAACTCCTCGAGCTTCGGGAACCAGGCCTGCCTGTTCACGCGGAGCGGAGCGGCGGCGCGGAAGTTCCGCTACGAGGCCCAGGTGGGCAACATCGGGATCAACGTCGGGGTGGCGGCGCCCATCGCCTACTTTCCCTTCAGCGGCTGGAAGGACAGCTTCTTCGGCGACCTGCACGGGCAAGGGCGCGACTCGGTCGACTTCTACACGGAGAAGAAAGTGATCGTGGAGCGCTGGCCGAAGGAGTGGTCGCGCGTCTTCTGACGGCGCCGTCGCTCATGGCGCCGCCCCCCGCAGCTTCGCAAGCTGCGCCCGCTGCGCATCGCTGAGCAAGTTCCGGATGCGGATGAGCAGCGCCAGGTGGCTCTTCTTCACGTCGCGCTCCAGCGCCATCACCTTGTCCGCTTGCGCGAGGGCGCGCGCTTCGTCCACCCGGGGGGCGTCGAGCAGGTGCGCCAGCTCTTCGGCCGCCGCGCTCATCCGCCATTGCACGTCGATCATCTGCGACTGGAAGGCGGCGACCTCCTTCATCAGGGCGGTCCGCTGTCCCTCCTCGAGGCCCAGCTCGGCCTGGTGTTGCATGATCAGCTCTGGGGGGAACAGGCGGTCGCGGATCGGGTCTTGCTGATCGGGCCCGGGGCCGGCGGCGCTTGCCCGGAAAGGGACGGCGAGCAGGATCGCGATCGAGAAGCATACGCTGCGCATGGCTATCTCCACTTGTTCGAGTCGGGACCGGACGAAAGCGGTGGCCGCAGGGACGCGAGCGGGTCCAGCGGCGCGGCCCTTGGAAGCTGAAGGAGGAAGTCCAGGGGACCCTCCACGATCAGGGCGGACGATGCCAGCGCGGCTGGCTGCGCCGCCGGTGATGCCTGCTCGCCGCGGAATGAGACGACCGCGATGACGGCCGCGGCCGCGGCCATCGCCAGAAGCGCAATCGCGCGAGCGCGCCGGTGAGGTTGCACGGACCGGGCGTCGCCGGCGAGCCGCTGGAACGGCGGGCAGGACGCCTCGTCGTCGCGGTGCGCCTCGTTCAAGAGGGCCCGGATCTTCTCGGACTCCTCGTCGCGCGTCATCGTCGGCCTCCAGCGTCCAGCACCTGGCGCAGGTTCTGTTTTCCGCGCTGGTAGTGGACGCGCGCCGATCCCAGCGAGATCGCCATCACGGCCGCGGCCTCCTCGATGGACAGGTCCTGGTAGAAGACGAGCTCCAGCACCTCGCGCTGTCTCCGAGCCAGCTTGCGCAAGAGCGACCGGACCGCCAGGTCGCGCGCCGTTTCTGGAGGCGCCGCGGCGTCATCCGGGTGGAGGCGCGCCATCCTTCCCAGGAAGACGGAGCGGAGGAGGTTGCGGCGCCGGGACTCCGCGGCCGTGCGCCGGATGACGCCGAAGAACCAGGTCTTCAAGCCGGACTTGCCGTCGAATCGCGCCTTTCCCGAGAAGACCTTGAGGTAGCTCGTCTGCAGCACTTCCTCCGCCTCCGCCCGATCGTACCGGCAGCACGCCACCGCCCAGCCGAAGCTCTTCGGATGGAGACTCGCTAGCTCGTGCTCCAGGGTCGCCGCGCGCTCCACTCCGCACCCTTCAGCCTTTGCGGAGATGAGTGGAATGGCGAGGAAATCCATATGACAGTCGGGCACTGTCCTATGGAACTCAGGCCTCTTCCACTCATGCGGTGTGCTCGACCCGGGATTCGCAGGCTTCGGACGGATCGTCGCGCTGGCGTTGGTCGTGGCGTGCCGGTCTCCCACGCCCACCGGCGCGTGTCGGATGGTCGTGGCGGACGAGGAAATCCGGTGCCCCTACCACCCCATCGATCCGACCCGCCACAACGTCGTCTTCGTGGATCTGGAGGACGATGCGATCCGCGCCGCCAACATCGGGAATCCGGATGCCGCGAGCGCAGACCTGGTACTCGATCCTCTCCTGGCGGACCTGGGTTGGACCGCTCTTGCCACCGCTTTCGCGCCGGATCTGCGGCGCGCGCTGGTGATGAGGGCCCGACCCGATTGCCCTCCCTACGCGGGACGCCCGGGTCCTGCCCTCGGCTGTAGCTATGGACGCATCACGCTCTGGCTCGCATACCACGACCGGACCACGGACGAGTGGGTCCACCTCAATCTCGCTCGCCGGGGGCTGGGCCGGAATTCGGAGGCGCACGGCTGGAGCACCTGGCTGCATCGGGATCTCGTGCTCTTCAACGCCATCGTCTTCCCGGACGACGGCGGCTTCTACACTCGACAAGAGGAGAATGCGGCGCAGGTGTACGCGCTCCGCTTCCACACGGACCGGGACTTCACCATCGAGCCGTTTGCGCCTGATCTTCTCTGGAGAGCGGATTGCCTCACGGGCCGGGTGAACGCGCAGCCGCCGCGAACACAGGATCGCTGCTTCGATGGACAGCGGGTGAGCCTCGTGCGCCGGTGCTATTCGGAGCCCCTTCACCCCGACGCGTGGGCGTGGTGGAACACTGCCTCCGCAGATGGGACGGGCGGCGCCTGCCTCGCCGGCGAGCCCGCATTCCGGGTCCCTGTGCTGCGCACCTTCGTGATGGAGCTCGACGCGAGTTGCCGCCCGAAGCGTCCCTTCGCGGAAATGCTGCCGGCCCACGTGCCCGCGTCGGGACCCGTCCAGCGCCAGATGGGCATCGGTCCCGAGTGGGGCGACATGCTCTCTGCCATCAGTGCCGACGGCCGCTACCTGGCGATGGCGACGAACATGGGCGATCCGCGACGGCCCGGCGACAACTGCGCCGGGATGAAGATCAACCTTCGAGATCCGAGGAATCCGATGAGCGGTGAGGCTGATCGGAACACGCACGTTTGCGAGCTGGACTCTTCGCTCCGCTGCATCGGCGAGCCGGTGCGGTTGGGGACCGTTCTCACCCCGCCGGAAAGCACGGCGCTGCCGGGATTCGTCGACCTGTTTTCCGGATTCAGCCGGCACGTCGTCTTCAGCCGCCGCTGGAGCCAGGCCGGCGGCGCACAGATCAATGACGTGGTTCGCATCGATCTCGAGGTCGGTCCCAACGCAGGCGTACCGCTTCGATTCAGACGCAACGCCGTTGCCATCCTGCCGGTCACCTTGTCGCCGAGCCGGTGATCGAGAACGGGCAGGTCTGGCCTGAAGCGCTGGCCGTGCCCGCGGACATCAAGGTGAGGTTGTGCCCGTCGCTCGTGCTCGCGGTGTAGCTCGTCCACGTCAAGGTGATGGTGACGGTGCCGAAGGTCGTGGAGCACGTCACCGGGGGGTTGGACAGGGAGGCAGTATTTCCCGAGACGTTGAACTTGTACGTGCAGCCTGCTTGCGACGTGTATTGGAGGTCCGCGCCGTTGCCCGGGCTGAAGGCGATGGAGACCGAATCGGTGCTGCTCTGCGGTTGCTGTCCCGGGCAGCTCACGGTGGTCGTCTGCGTAGCGTTCCAGGCCGCGCCGAGGAAGTTCGCCAGGTTCTTGGTGCCGCCGTCAGTGCCTCCGTCGGTGCCAGCGTCGGTGCCGGCATCGCTGCCGGGGCTCCCGTCGCTCCCGCCGCAGCCCAGCGCCAGGCCCACCGCGATTCCGATCCACGTCCGCCCAAATCCCGTCATGCCACGTCTCCACCGAGGTACGCCGCCTGCAGTCGCGGGTCGTTTGCGAGCTGCGACGCCGGTCCCTGGAGCGCCACCTCGCCCCGCTCCAGCACGTACGCCTGCTGCGCCGTCTGCAGCGCCATCCGCGCGTTCTGCTCCACCAGCAAGATGGTCGTGCCCTCGCGGTGGATGTCGCGGACGATGTCGAAGATCTGCCGCACCAGCAGCGGAGCCAGGCCCATCGAAGGCTCGTCGAGCAGGAGGATCTTCGGACGCTCGAGCAGTCCCCGGGCGATGGCGAGCATCTGCTGTTCGCCACCGGACAGCGCGCCGGCGGGAAGGTCGAGCCGCCGCTCCAGCGACGGGAACCGCTTCACCTGCGCCGCGATCGCCGCCCGCGCTTCCTCCCGGCCCCCGGGCCACCGCCGCGCCTCCGAGCCCATGAGGAGGTTCTCGGCCACCGTCATCTTCTGCAAGATGGCGCGGCCTTCCGGCACCAGCACGATGCCCGCCGCGACCGCCGTGTGCGAAGGAACGCCGGCGAGCTCGCGCCCTTCCAGCCGGACGGATCCGGAGGCGGGACGAACGAGGCCCGCGATGGCATTCAAGGTGCTGCTCTTCCCGGCGCCGTTCGGGCCGATGAGCGCGACGATCTCTCCCGCCCCCACCGACAGCGAGACGCCGCGCACCGCCTCGACGTGGCCGTAAGCGACGCGCAGGTCGCGCACCTCCAGGACGGGCGCGCTCACGGGCCCTCTCCCAGATAGGCGGCGATCACCGCCGGGTCCTGCGCGATCCCGGCCGGCGTGCCGCGCGCGATCACCTTCCCGAAGTTCAGCACGGTGACGTGGTGGCAGAGCTCCATGACCAGCCGGACGTTGTGCTCGATGAGGAGCACGGTCCGTCCCTCGCGCGCGACCTCTCGCACCAGGCGGGCGACCGCCGCCGCTTCGTTGGGGTTCATCCCCGCGGTGGGCTCGTCGAGCAGCAGCAGCGTCGGCTGCGAAGCGAGCGCGCGCGCGATCTCCACGCGGCGCTGCTCTCCATAGGAGAAGCTGGAGGCGGGCAGGGCGGCGCGCTCGCGCATCCCCACTCGTGCGAGCAGCGCTTCGGCGGCCTCGCGCGCGGCCTGCTCTTCCCGGCGCGCCGAGGGGAAGAGGCACAACCGCCTCCAGAACGCCGCCCGCCTGCGCTGGTGCTCGCCGACCACCACGTTGTCGACGGCGGAGAGCCCCGCGAAGAGGCGGATGTTCTGGTACGTGCGCGCCACCCCCTTCCTGGCGACGCGGTGGGGCGGAAGCCGATCGATCCGCTCCCCGTCCAGCTCGATGCGTCCGCTGGTCGGCTGCAGGAGCCCCGAGATGAGGTTGAGCAGCGTCGTCTTGCCGGCTCCGTTCGGGCCGATCAGCCCGTGCACCTCGGCGTCGCCCACGGTGAAGGTGGCGTCGTCGACGGCCCGGACGCCGCCGAACGCGCGAGAGACACCGGCGAGCGAGAGCGTCATGCCGCTTCCCGCGCCCGCCGCCGCAGTCGCGCCGGGAGCGAGACCAGGCCGTTGGGCAGGTACAGGATCACCACCAGGAGGATGGCGCCGTTGAGGAAGAGGCGGAACGGACCGGGCGCCAGCCCGAGACGAGCGCCGAGCTCGCGCAAGAGCTCGGGGAGGACGGTGAGGAAGGCCGCGCCCACCACCGGGCCGTAGAAGGCGGCGGTCCCGCCGACCACGGCTTGAACCAGCATGTCCACCACGCGCCCGAAGCCGAAGCCGGCCGGCGACACGATGAACGTATGGTGCGCCTCCAGCGAGCCGGCGAGGCCCGCGAGCGCCGCTCCCAGGACCAGCATCGAAAGCTTGTGCGCGGTGGTGTGGATCCCCATGGTCCGCGCGGCCGTCTCGTCCTCCCGGATCGCCTCCAGCGCGTACCCGGTGCGCGACCCGCGCAGCCGCCCGAACAGATAGAGCGAGAGCGCGAGCACGACCACCAGCGTCCAGAGGTGCGTGCGCTGCGGGATCGCCACCAGGCCGAGCGCGCCGTTGGTGTAGTCCCAGTTGACGAAGAACAGCCGGACCACCTCGCCGAAGCCTACCGTGGCGATGGCGAGGAACACCCCCCGCAGGCGCAGGACGGGTAGGCCGAGCGGCACGGCGACCACGGCGGGCAGCAGCGCCGAGGCGGCCAGCACCGCGAGGAAAGGGACCGCTGGCGCCCGCAAGGTGATCAGCGCTCCGGTGTACGCGCCGATGGCCATGAATCCGGCGTTCGCCAGCGAGAGCTGGCCACAGGACAGCGTCGCGTAGACCGAGAGCGCGAGCAGGCCGTTGATGAAGACGAAGGCGATCAGCGACTCGTACGCGAGGAAGAGGTCGGACATCGCTCAAGCCTCGCGGGTGGCGGCCTGTCCGAAGAGCCCGCGCGGCCGGGCCACCAGCACCAGGAACAGCACCGCGAAGGAGACCGCGTCGCGGAACGACGAGCCGAGGTTCGCCACCGTGAAGACCTCGATGAGCCCGAGCAGGAACCCGGCGACCACGGCGCCAGGCACGCTGCCCATCCCGCCGAGGATGATCACCGCCAGGCCCTTCAACTCGACGCTGCGGCCGACGTCGGGGGAGATGGAGTTGAAGGCGAGCCCGAACAGGACGCCCGCCGCTCCTCCCAAGGCGGAGGAGAGGAAGAAGGCGACGGCGATGGCGCGGTTCACGTCCACGCCGAGGATGCGGGCGGCGCGCGGGCTCTCGGCCACCGCGCGGATCTGCCTGCCCAGCCGGGTGCGCGCGAGCAGCAGCGTGAGGACCGCCATCAGCACCACCGAGATGCCGACGATGCAGAACTGCAGCAGGGACGCGGTGGCGCCCCCGATCCGGATCACCCGGTCGGGAAAGGTGTCCGGCGGAAAGCGCGAGATGTCGGGCCCGAAGATCTGCAGCGCGATGGCCTCGAAGACGGTGGCCATGGCGAGCGAGCTGATCAGGCCGGAGATGTTCGAGTCGGCCCGGCCGCGCAGCGGGCGGAAGGCGATCCGCTCGAGGACGATGCCGATGACGCCGGCGGCGGCCACCGCGGCGGGCAGGGCCAGCCAGAGCGAGAGCCCGGCGTCGACCAGGGCCAGGGCGATGAAGGCGGAGAGGGTGAAGACGGCCGCGTGCGCGAGGTTGAGGATGTCGAGGACGCCGAAGACCAGCGTGTACCCCACCGCGAAGAGCGCGTAGATGCTGCCCAGGAAGATGCCGTTGAGGACTTGCTGGCCCATCTACTGGACGATCTGGAACTTGCCGTCCTTCACCTGCTGCACGCTGGGCTCGTGCTGCGCGTCGCGGTTGGGGGTGAACGAGAACTTCCCCAGCGGCGTCTCGAGGTCCTTCACCTTCCCCAGGCCGGCCTCGATGTCCTCGCGGCCCGTCTTCCCGCCCGACTGCCGGATCGCCTCGGCGAGGATGACGACGCCCGTGTATGCCTGGGCGGAGAACTGGTCGGGGTTTGTGCCCGCCTTCTTCATCGCGGCGAGGAACTTCTGGTTCGCCGGGTCCTGGCTGAGCGAGTTCCAGGAGGTGCCGACCATCACGCCCTCGGCCGCGGCGCCGGCGTTCTTGATGAAGGCCGGGCTGTTGAAGCCGTTGCCTCCGAGGATGGGACCGGTCCACCCGCGCTGGCGGGCCTGGCTGACGATGGAGGCGGCGTTGTCGGCGAGCGCGGAAACGACGAGCACGTCGGGCTTGGCCCCGATGAGGGCGGTGAGCTGGGCGTTGTAATCGCGGTCGGGCTTGGCGAAAGTCTGCGTTCCCAGCACTTTGACGCCCAGGTCGGACAGCGCCTTCTGCATCACGTCGTAGCCCGCCTTGGTGAAGACGTCGTCGTTGCCGTAGAGGACGCCGGCGCTCTTGAACCCGAGCTTCTCCTTCGCCTTCTTGAAGGCGCCGGGGATCACCTGGGCCTCGGTCAGCGAGTCGCGCCAGATGTAGTTTCCGATGTCGGTGATGCCGGTGGCCGCGGTGTTTGAGACGGCCAGCACGGGAACCTTCGCCTGCTGGGCCAGGGGATCGGCGGCGCTGGCGGTGTTGGAGAGCGTGGGGCCGATGATCGCGCTCACCTTGTCCCGGTTGATGAACTTCTGGAAGACGGTGATGCCCTGTTCCTTGGTCGAGGCGTCGTCCTCGATCAGGACGGTGAGCTTCACGCCGCCGGGCTGGTTCACGTCGTCGACGGCGGCCTGGATCCCCGCCCGCTGCTGCGCTCCGTAGGAGGCCGCCGGCCCGGTGAGGCTGAGGGAGGCGCCGATCACCGCGCCCCCCCCGCCGGAGGCCGCGGGCGACTGCGTGCCCTTGTCCTTGCACGCGGCCGCGCTGAGCAGCAGGGCGAGCGGAAGTGTCCACCGGCGCGCGAGGCTCATGGCGTCTCCTGGTCGTGGAGGGCTGCTGCGTTACCGCAAGCGCCGCGCGCGTGCAACCGATCGGCGGCGCAGCTAGCCCTGGCGCCAGGCGCGCTCGGCGTCGTCCCAGGCGGCCAGCGGCTGCAGATCGGGCACCCAGGCCAGCCCCGACTTCGCGTCCGCGGACACTGCCTCGGGCGTCACTACCACGTCCAGGAGCGCCGGTCTTCGCGCGAACGCGCGCTCGATCGCGCCGGGTAGATCGTCGGCCCTCTCCACCCGCTCGGCGTGCATGCCGAAGGCGCGGGCCATCGCGGCATGGTCGGCGAACTGCAGCTTCGTGCCGGCGACGCGCCCGTAGGTGGTGGTCTGGTCGTGCACCTCGATCTGCCAGGCCCCGTTGTTGGCCACCACGAATACCACCGGCGCGCGGTGGCGGACGGCGGTGTCCAACTCGATGGCATTGAACCCGAACGAGCCGTCGCCGGTCGCGACCAGCACCAGCCGTTCCGGATAGGCGAGGCCGGCGGCGATGCCGAAGGGAACGCCGACGCCGATGCACCCGAGCGCCCCCGGATCGAGATACGTGCTGGAGGACAGCCCGACGCGGGCGAAGCTGAGGAAGTCGCCTCCGTCGGCGACGACGATCGCGTCGGGAGGGAGCTTCGCTTGCAGCGCCGCGAGCAGCCGGTTGGGATGCATGCGCCCGTCGCTTCCGTCGGGTGCGCTCGCCATCGTCTCCCGGAGCTTCGCGGCGCGCTCGAGATGGCGCTTGCGCAGCCCCGCCGTCCAGCCGCGATCGGCGGACGACGGCCGATCGCCCGCGGCCTTGGAGACGGCCGCGAGCGCCGCCCTCGGCGTGGCGAACAGCTCCACCGCGCCCCGCCGGTTGTCGCGCAGCTCGGAGGGCGCGTCCGCGATGCGCAAGAAGCGGGCGCCGCCGAAGACCGCCGGCGATCCGAACGCGAGCTGGAAGTCCAGCCGCCGGCCGATGGTCACCACCAGATCCGCTTCCGTCATCACGGTGCCGCGCATCGCGGCGACCACCGAGGGGTGCTCGTCGGGAACGAGTCCGCGGCTCTCGCCGGTGTCGAGATACGCCGCGCCGAGTTGGTCGAGGAGCCGGCGCAGCTCGAGGCCGGCGCCCCGGGCGCCGCGGCCGGTGATCACCAGGGGGCGCCGCGCGGACCAGAGGAGCTCCACCGCTGCCTCCACTACGTCCGGATCCGGCAGGAGCAGGGCAGGAGGCTTGGGACGGAAATGCTCGTCGAGCTGCAGGCGCGGCGGCACCTCCGCCCGCAGCGTGTCGGTGGGAAAGTCGAGATAGACCGGCCCTGGATCCCCGCCCTGTCCGAAGGCGCGAGACACCGCTTCGTCCAGCTCCTGGAGGACGAGGGCCGGCTCGCGCACCGTGCGCGCGTAGCGGGTGATCGGTCGGACCAGCTCGGTGTGCGTCATGTCCTGCAGCCCGCCGCGATTCTCCTGCGGGCGGGGCACGACGCCCGAGAGCACCAGCACGGGAGCGCGGGAGACGTGCGCGTTGGCGATGCCGGTGATGGCGTTGGTCACCCCCGGTCCCGCGGTGACCAGGGCGACTCCCAGGCGGCCGGTCAGCTCGGCGTGGGCATGCGCCATGTGCACGGCCGCGCGCTCGTCGCGCACGTCGACGATGGGGATGTCCTCGGCGACCGCGCGCATCCAGAGCGGCATGATGTGGCCGCCGCAGAGGGCGAAGATGCGGTCGACGCCGCGTGCCTTGAGAAAGCGTGCCGTGACTCCGGCGGCCGAGCTCGGGGAGGGCAGGGGCGGGTTCATGCGCCCAATCTAGACCTCAGGGCGACGACTTGCGCCGCCGGGTGGCGGCCGGCCGCGGCGGAGGCAGCTCGTCGGACAGGGAGACGATGCCGCGCGCCTTGCCCAGCCCGGCCGGCCCCGCGGGCATTGAACGGGCGACGTCCTTGCCGGCCGCTCGAGCGTGGGCCGTCGCCAGACGACTCGCCTCCGTGGCATCGCGGGCGACTACGGCGTCGAAGATGGCCTCGTGTTCGTCCCAGATGCCCTGGTGGCGCTCGGTGTCCTGCAGGACTTCGTTCATCGCCCGGCGCAGATGGTGCCAGTAGAGGCGCAGCGTATCGGCGAGGAGGGGGTTGCCCGCGACCTTGCACAGCCAGAGGTGGAAGCGCACGTCCGCCTCCACCAGCAAGTCCGTCCGGCCCGATTTGACGGCCTCGCGGCCCTCGGCGATCAGCGTCTTTCCCTCGGCCGCGGCGCGCGGGGTGGAGCGTTGCGCGGCCAGGCTCGCGGCGAGCGAGTCGAGGGCCTCGCGCAGCTCGTAGACGGCGCGGAAGAACTCGCGCTCGATGGGCGCCACGATCAGGCCGCGGCGGCCCGTGTCGCGCACGAATCCCTGCGCCTTGAGGATGGAGAGGGCCTGGCCCACCGGCTGCCGTGAGATCCCCATCCGGGCGGCGAGGTCGTCGTGGTTGAGCCGCGCTCCAGGTGCGAGCCGGCCGTCGCCGATAGCGGCGAGGATGGCGTCATAGGCCTGCTCGATGAGCGTGGGCCCTGGCTTCAGGCTGTCTACAGTCGTATTCCGCATGCGGAATGAACATGTAACAGAGATGCGGGTGTGGGCGCCAGCCCGCCTTCTACCGACCTCGGTTGACACCATCATACGGATATGCCATACCGAATTCCGCATACGGAATGCGCACTGAACATCGGAGCGGGCGCCGAACCCCCCGCCCGGAGGAATGGATGGCCGAAAACATTCGAGTGCTGATGGCGAAGGTCGGGTTGGACGGTCACGATCGCGGCGTTCGCGTGGTGTCGCGCTGCCTGCGCGACGCCGGCATGGACGTCATCTACACCGGCCTGCACCGCACGCCGGAAGAGGTGGTGGACGCCGCGGTCCAGGAAGACGTCGATGTCCTGGGCGTGAGCCTGCTCTCCGGCGCCCACATGACCGCGTTCCCCCGCATCATGAAGCGGCTCCAGGAGCGCGGGGTGGACGACATCATCCTCCTCGGCGGCGGCGTCATCCCCGACGAGGACGTGGCCAAGCTGAAGCAGATGGGTGTGGCCGAGATCCTCCTCCAGGACACGCCCCCGAACGTGATCGTCGAGACGGTGCGCCGTTTGGTCCGTGAGCGCGGAGCTCGTTAACAGAACCGGGGGTCGACAATGAGCGAGATGGAATTCTGGTCGTGGCCGCCGCGCTACGACGATTCGTACCGGCCCGAGGGCGGAAGCCGCTACTGGTTCCCCTACCGCGAGACGATGCCCCAAGGCGATCGGGAGCGCGCCATCGTGCGCCGCCTGCGCGAGGTCTGCACCTACGCCTACGAGAAGGCGCCGTTCTACCGGCGCAAGTGGGACGAGGCCGGGTTCCATCCCGACCAGATCAAGTCGCTGGAGGACTTCGAGTCCAAGTGCCCGGTGATCACCAAGGCCGATCTGCGCAAGGCGCAGGAGCAGTCGCAGCCGTTCGGTGACTACCTGTGCATTCCCGAGTCCGAGGTGTTCCACGTCCACGGCACCTCCGGCACCACCGGCCGTCCGACGGCCTTCGCGGTCGGGCGCGATGACTGGCGTAACATCGCCAACGCGCACGCCCGCATCATGTACGGGATGGGCATCCGCGCCGCCGACATGGTCTTCGTCGCTGCCATCTTCAGCCTCTACATGGGCAGCTGGGGCGCGCTCTCCGGTTCGGAGCGGCTCGGCTGCAAGGCGTTCCCCTTCGGGGCGGGCGCGCCCGGCATGTCCTCGCGGGCGGTGCAGTGGATGAACATCATGAAGCCGCAGGCGTTCTACGGGACGCCGTCGTTCGCGCTCTATCTCGCCGAGGTGGCGGAGAAGGAGGGCGTCGATCCGAAGAACTTCGGGATCAAGCGGCTGTTCTTCTCCGGCGAGCCCGGCGCCTCGGTCCCCGGAGTGAAGAACCGGATCGAGCAGTCGTACAACGCCAAGGTCTTCGACTCCGGATCGATGGCCGAGATCACGCCCTGGATGAACGTGGCCGGCTCGGAGCAGACGCCGGGAATGCTCTGCTGGCAGGACGTCGTCTATACCGAGGTCTGCGATCCGAGGACGTTCACCCGCGTCCCGTACGGCGAGCGGGGCACGCCGGTCTACACGCAGCTGGAGCGGACCTCGCAGCCGATGATCCGCCTGGTCTCCGGCGATCTGACGCAGTGGACGAACGACCCGAATCCCTGCGGCCGCACCTATCCGCGGCTGCCGAACGGCATCTTCGGGCGCATCGACGACATGTTCACCATCCGGGGGGAGAACGTGTACCCGAGCGAGATCGACGCGGCCCTCAACCAGTGCGAGGGCTACGGCGGCGAGCACCGCATCATCATCAGCCGCAGCGGCGCCAAGATGGACGAGTTGCTCCTGCGCGTCGAGCCCTCGCCCGATCTGGAGAAGCAGGGCAAGGACAAGCTCACCGTCTTCAAGGAGGCGGTGGCGAAGCGCATCCACACCATGCTCGGCCTCCGCGCCGGCATCGAGGTGGTCCCCTGCGGCACCTTCCCGCGCACCGACTTCAAGGCCCGCCGCGTGATCGACGACCGCGAGGTCTTCCGCGAGCTGAACGAGAAGCTGCAGAAGGATCTCCCGCGATGAGCAGGATCTCCTCCCGCGATCTGCTCCCGCGCGTGCTCAAGGGAGACGTGGCCGCCATCGCCCGGCTGCTCAGCCGGGCGGAGGCGGCGGACCCCGAGTGCCGCGAGACGCTGGGCGAGGTGTACGCGCGCGCGGGCAAGGCGCACGTCATCGGGATCACCGGCGTGCCCGGAAGCGGCAAGTCGACGATGGTCTCCGTCCTCGCCCGGCGCCTGCGCGGTGCCGGGCACAAGGTCGGGATCATCGCCATCGACCCCTCCAGCCCCTATTCGGGCGGCTCGATCATGGGCGACCGCATCCGCATGAGCGAGCTGGCCGGCGACGAGGGCGTCTACATCCGCAGCATGGCGACCCGCGGGGCGCTGGGAGGGATGGCCCGGGCCACTCTCGACTCGGTGGACATCCTCGACGTGGCGGGCTTCGACTACATCCTCATCGAGACGGTGGGCGTGGGCCAGGACGAGGTGGAGATCGCCAGCGCCTCCCACACCACGCTGGTGGTCTCCGCGCCGGGCCTGGGCGACGAGATCCAGGCGATCAAGGCCGGCATCCTGGAGATCGCCGACATCCACGTGGTGAGCAAGAGCGACCGGCCCGACGCGCGCAGCACCATCAGCGATCTCAAGCAGATGCTGGCGCTGGGCATCTCGCTCGACTCGAGCGCGGCGTGGCGGCCGCCGGTGGTCGCCACCAGCTCGATGAAGGGCGAAGGCTTCGAGGAGCTGGTCTCCGCGCTGGAGAAACACCGGGCCTTTTTGCGCGACTCGGAGGCCGGACGCGCCCGCGCCCGGAAGATCGCCGAGTTCCGCATGCTGAAAACGGCGGAGGACCTCCTGCGCATCCGCTTCAAGGAGCACAGCGCCTCGCGCGTCCGCGCCACGGCCGACCGCCTGATGTCTCGTGAAATCGACCCCTACGTAGCCGGTGAGCAACTGATCGAAGGAATCGGAGCCTGATGCCCATGAGCAAATTCGAGCTGGAGAACCCCGAGGCCGTAGAGAAGGAAGTCCGCGACTGGGAGCAGGGCGAAGTGCGCTCCTTCCTCGCCAAGCAGAAGGAGCGCAAGGACCAGTTCTATACGAGCGGCGGATTCCCGGTGAAGCGCGCGTACACGCCGCTCGACGTGGTCGAAACGCCGGTCGAGGACATCGGGCTGCCCGGCCGTTTCCCCTTCACCCGCGGACCGTATCCGACCATGTACCGGAGCCGGCACTGGACGATGCGCCAGATCGCGGGCTTCGGCACCGGCGAGGACACCAACAAGCGGTTCAAGTACCTCATCTCGCAAGGCCAGACCGGACTCTCGGTCGACTTCGACATGCCCACCCTGATGGGCTACGACTCCGACCATCCCATGTCCGAGGGCGAGGTGGGACGCGAAGGCGTCGCCGTCGACACCGTCGCCGACATGGAGGCGCTCTTCGATCAGATCGATCTGGAGAAGATCTCCGTCTCCCTGACGATCAATCCCAGCGCCTGGATCCTGCTCGCCATGTACGTGGTGCTGGCCGAGAAGCGCGGGTTCGATCTGAACAAGCTCTCGGGGACCATCCAGGCGGACATCCTCAAGGAGTACATGGCGCAGAAGGAGTACATCTTCCCCATCGATCCCTCGGTACGGATCGTGCGCGACTGCATCACCTACTGCGCGCGCAACATGAAGCGGTACAACCCGATCAACATCTCGGGCTACCACATCTCCGAGGCCGGCTCCTCGCCGCTGCAGGAGGTGGCCTTCACCCTCTGCAACCTCATCACCTACGTCGAAGAGGTCACCAAGACCGGCGTCGGCGTGGACGAGTTCGCTCCGAGGCTGGCGTTCTTCTTCGTCTGCCAGAACGACTTCTTCGAGGAGATCGCCAAGTTCCGCGCCGTCCGCCGCGCCTACGCCAAGATCATGCGCGACCGGTTCGGCGCCAAGAACCCCGAGTCGATGCGCCTGCGCTTCCACTGCCAGACGGCGGCGGCGAGCCTCACCCGGCCGCAGTACAAGATCAACATCATCCGCACCGCCTTCCAGGCGCTCTCGGCGGTGCTGGGCGGGGCGCAGAGCCTGCACACCAACGGCATGGACGAGGCCTTCGCCATCCCCACCGAGGAGGCGATGAAGATCGCGCTGCGCACGCAGCAGATCATCGCCGAGGAGACCAACGTGGCGAACGTGGTCGATCCGCTGGGCGGCTCGTACTTCCTGGAGTCGCTCACCAACGACTACGAGAAGAAGATCTTCGAGATCATCGACGAGGTGGACAAGCTGGGCGGGACCGTCAAGCTGATCAAGGAGAGCTGGTTCCAGAAGCACATCGCCGACTACGCCTACGACACCGCCATCAAGAAGCAGACGGGCGAGAAGCCGGTGATCGGCGTGAACAAGTACGTGGAGCCGGACGAGAAGCTCGACGTCGAGATCCACCCGCACGACGAGACCACCGCCGAGCGGCAGATCAACCGGTTGCGCCGCATCCGCAAGGAGCGCGACAACGCCAAGGTCAACGCGCTCCTGGACAAGCTGGTGCAGGTGGCGAAGGACGAGTCGCAGAACATCATGCCCGTCACCATCGAGCTGGTGCGCGAGGGGGCCAGCATGGGCGACATCGTCGAGAAGCTGAAGAAGGTCTGGGGCACGTACCGCGAGAATCCGGTCTTCTGATTCAGGAGCAACAATGGCGACGCATGTGACCACCGCCGGGCCGGTGCCCGGCGTAGCGGCTGAAAGCTCGATCGAAACGAGCGCTTACTCCAAGGTGACCTGGCGGCTCTTGCCGTTCCTCTTCGCCTGCTACGTCTTCGCCTACCTGGATCGCGTGAACGTCGGATTCGCGAAGCTGCAGATGCTGAACGATCTGAAGTTCAGCGAGACGGTGTACGGCCTCGGCGCCGGCATCTTCTTCATCGGGTACTTCCTCTTCGAGGTGCCGAGCAACCTGATCATGTACCGGGTGGGCGCCCGCATGTGGATCGGGCGGATCATGATCACCTGGGGGATCCTGGCCGGCCTGATGGCGCTGGTGCGGACGCCGACCTCCTTCTACATCCTCCGCTTCCTCCTCGGGGCGGCCGAAGCGGGCTTCATCCCCGGCATCCTCCTGTACCTGACCTACTGGTACCCGGCGCACCGGCGCGGGAAGGTGATGGCGTTCTTCCTCACCGGCATTCCCATCTCCGGCGTGATCGGCGGCCCGGTGTCCGGGTGGATCATGCAGAAGTTCCACGGGTCGGCCGGCTGGCACGGGTGGCAGTGGCTCTTCGTGCTCGAGGCGTTGCCCGCGTTCCTCGCCGGGATCGTCGCGCTCTTCTATCTGACCGACGACATCCACCACGCCAAGTGGCTGACGGAGCCGGAGAAGCGGGTGTTGCAGAACGCGGTCAAGGAGGAGGCGGGGAAGAAGGAGCACCACTCGATCAAGGACGCGTTCAGCGAGCCCAAGGTGTGGCTGCTCGCGGTAACCTATGCGCTCTTCCTCATGGGGCTGTACGGCGTCAGCTTCTGGCTGCCCTCGCTGATCAAGGCGGCCGGGGTGAAGGACGCGCTGAACGTCGGCCTGCTCACCGCGATTCCGTACGGCGCGGGGACCCTCGCGATGATCTGGGTCAGCCACCACTCCGACGAGAAGCGCGAGCGGCGGTGGCACCTGGCCATCCCGGGCGTCCTCGGCGCGCTCGGTCTCGCCCTGAGCACCGCCTTCAGCACCGACACGGTCCTCTCGATGATCTTCCTGACCATCGGGGCGGCGGGCGTATGCACCACGGTGTCGCAGTTCTGGAACCTGCCCGGCGCGTTCCTCGGCGGAGCGGCGGCGGCCGCGGGGATCGCCTTCGTCAATTCGGTGGGGAACGTCTCCGGGTTCGTGGCTCCCTTCATGGTGGGCTGGATCAAGGACAGGAGCGGCAGCGCCAGCCCGGCGCTGCTGGTGATCGCGGCCTCGATGACCCTGGCGAGCCTGCTCGTCTTCCGCGTCCCCAAGCAGCTCGTCAACAAGTGAGGAAGCCGGCGATCGCGCGCAGCGCGTCGGGGTGCGCCAGCACGCCGTAGTGGTTGGCGTCGATCTCGGTTGCGCGGGCGGACGGCACTGCGTCGAGGAACGCGTCGCGCAGTGCCGCTCCGACCACGAAGCCGCCGGTCTTCAGTAAAGGCCGGGCCGCGCGGACCAGGAGCGTCGGCATCCGCAGCGAAGGCCAGAAGGCCTTCGCGTCCTGGCTGGCGCCGTACAGGACGTCCTCGAGGACCGCGGCCTTCGAGGTGCGCGGCCGGACGCCGCCGCCCGGAGCCGGCTCGAGCTCGTACGAGTAGTGCGCTTTCCAGAAGTGCCAGGGCTCGGCGGCGCCGTGCTGCTCGATGGGCAGGAGGTAGTCGGCCTCGCTCGGGTAGACGCGGTCGAGTCGCTGCACCGCAGCAAGAATGGGAGGGATGACGGCGGGCTCGGGCGCGCCGGCGGCGTCGATCAGCACCAGGCGGCGGATGCGAGTCGCGGCGTGCGCGGCGGCTTGCAAGGAGACGAAGGCGCCCATGGAGTGGCCGACCAGGTCGAATTCGGGGAAGCCGAGCTTCGTCGCCGCCTCGAGGACGTCCTCGGCGTGGCGGCGCCAGCCGTGGGTTCCGGGAGCAGTGGCGGGGCTCAGGCCGCGGCCGCGCAGATCGAAGGCGACGACGGGATGGCCGCTCTCCGCGAGGGTGGCGGCGATGAGATCGAAGCTGCGCGCGTTCGCGGAGAGCCCGGGCACGCAAAGGACCGGGGCCCCGTCGTCGGGGCCCGAGCGGAGCGCGTGGAGCCGCCCGTTGGCGAGTTGCAAGTCGAAGGGCTCGTTTGACCGCATTGCAGGGATGCTGGAGAGTGCGCCGCGGCATGTCAAGGCGAAGGTGCGGCGCAACATGGGGATGCGGCGCCGCAACAAGGAGGCCGGCGTGTTGGTGAAGAAGTATGGCAATCGCCGGCTCTACGACACCGACGAGAGCCGGTACATCACGCTCGAGGAATTGGCCGAGAGCGTCCGCCGGGGGAAGGACGTGCGCGTCGTCGACGCGAAGAGCGGCGAGGACCTGACCACGGCGACCTTGGCGCAGATCATCATCGAAGGGCGCGGGGCGGCGCGGCTGCTGCCGCCGGCGCTGCTGGTGCAGCTGATCCGGATGGGGGACTCGGCGCTGGCAGAGTTCCTCGGGCAGTACGTGACCTGGGCCCTGGAGGTGTATCTGCAGACCAAGCAGGGGGTGCAGGCGATGGCGCCCTTCAATCCCTTCTACGGCGTCCCGCGGGCGTTCGGGATGGGGGCCCCTGGGGGGTGGCCATCGGCCCCGCCGGCGCCCAGGCAGGCGCAGGGCCCGGCGCCGGCGGCCCCGGCCGCGGACGATGTGGCGGCGCTCCGGCGGGAGCTGGAAGAGTTGAAGAAGACCTTGAAAAAGAAGCCCGGCCGCTGACGTTCTGCTGCGGTGCACAATCTCCTGTTGACAGGGCGGGTGCAGGCGTTATGTTGCACCGCACAAATCAACGGGTCCACTTCCGGGCCCCTGACAGACCGGAGAACGAACATGGCCGACCAGGCCCAGAAGACCATCCCCGCAGTGGAGAAGCTCGTCGCCGAGCAGACCGCCCGTTTCGAGGCGGCCGTCGAGGAGATGGGCAAGCTGCAGAGCAAGGGCGTCGCCCAGGTGAACCAGTTCATCGAAGGCTACACCCGCGTGGCGCAGGAGCAGATCGCGTTCGCCGAGCAGATCGGCGGCGAGTGGCGCAAGCTCGTGCTGGCCGCCACCCGCAACGCGGCCGATCTCTTCGCCCCCAAGGCGTAAGCAAGGGTCCATCCGTCCGGACGGCCTTCCTGCGCGGCCGGACTCGACAACCAGACCGCTTTGATCGATCCCTCAGGGAGGGTTTCCCTCCCGGGGGGATGGTTCAACGGAGGTTGCCATGGCACGCCTGGAAGGCAGGACGGCGCTCGTCACCGGTGCTTCGCGCGGGCTCGGCCGCGCCATCGCGCTCGCGCTCGCGGAGGACGGGGCGCGCGTCGCGCTCAACTACCGCTCGGGAGAACAGCAGTGCCGCGAAGTCGCGGACCAGATCTCCTCGCGGGGCGGCACGGTGCTGCTGATGCGGGCCGACGTGAGCGTGAAGGATGAGGCGCGGGCGCTCGTCGCCTCGGTCCTGGAGCAGTGGGGTCAGCTCGACATCCTCATCAACAACGCGGGGATCACGCGCGACCGGTCCATGCGCAAGCTCACGGACGAGGATTGGACGGAAGTGATCAAGACCAATCTGGACAGCGTGTACTACTGCACCAGCGCCGCGCTGAAGTCGATGATCGAGCGCAAGTACGGGCGCATCGTGAACATCAGCTCCTTCGTGGGGCAGGCGGGCAACTTCGGGCAGGCCAACTACTCCGCCAGCAAGGGCGGGGTGATCGCCTTCACCAAGAGCGTGGCCATCGAGGTGGCGCGGCACAACGTGACGGTCAACGCCATCGCCCCCGGGTTCACCGAGACCGACATGCTGGCCAAGGTGGCGCCCGAGGTGCGGGAGCAGATCCTCACCAAGATTCCCATGGGCCGATTCGGCAAGCCGGAGGACATCGCGCGCGCCGTCGCGTTCCTCTGCGCCGAAGGGGACTACATCACCGGGCAGCAGATCAACGTCAACGGCGGCGTGTACATGTGACGCGTTTCGGGGGTTTCAGGAGCTGACATGGCAGACAAGGGATTCGATCCAATGAAGCTGATGCGGGACGCGCGCGACACGGGCATGGATGCCTGGGCGAAGCTGATGCTGCGGCTCACCGGCTCTCACCAGTACCAGCGGATGCAGGGCTTCATCTCCAAGCCGACGCTCCTCGCGATCGCCATGTTCCGCAAGGCGAGCGACTCCACCATGGGCGGAGTGCTGGGGAACCTGAACATGCCGTCGCGCGAGGAAGTGCTGCAGATCTCGCAACGGCTCACGCACATCGAGATGGCGTTGGACGATCTGGCCGCGGGACTGGATCAGCTGCGGCGCTCGGCGGGGGCTGGCGCTGGTGCCGCGGCGAGCAAGCCGCAGCGGAGCCCGAGCCGCGACGTTCCCACCGAGACCCGTCCCGTCTCGGCGAAGGACGCCTGAGCCATGGCCGAGACGGAAAGCGCTCCCGGGATGATCGAGAAGCTCTCGACGATGTTCGACAACCTGGTCAAGGTCACCACGACCAAGGCCCCCATCGCGCAGACTCCCAAGCAGGCGATCTGGAGGCTGAACAAGGCGACGCTGTACCGGTACACGCCGGTGAAGCCGGCCGAGGAGCGGCATCGCACTCCGCTGCTCCTGATCTTCGCCCTGATGAACAAGTCGTCCATCCTCGACCTGCGGCCGGGGAACAGCTTCGTCGAGTACATGGTGAACAAGGGGTACGATCTGTACCTGCTCGACTGGGGCGTGCCCGGACCCGAGGACGCCCACCTCGAGCTCGCCGACTACGTGCTCGAGTACATCCCCCGGGCGGTGCGGAAGATGAAGCAGGTCTCCGGCTCGGAGACGTTCAGCCTGCTGGGCTGGTGCATCGGCGCGATGCTCTCGACGCTCTATGCCTCGCTGCGCGGGCATTCCGAGGGTCTGAAAAACCTCACGTTGCTGACGGCTCCGCTGGACTTCACCGACAAGGAGGAGATCTCGCTCGCCCGGATGACGGAAGAGCGCTACTTCGACGTCGACCGCGTCCTCCAGGCCTTCGGGAACATGCCGGCCGGCCTGATCGACTACGGCGCGAAGATGCTGAAGCCGGTGGAGAACTTCGTCGGCGGCTACATGCGGCTGCTCGACAACCTGGACAACACCAAGGTGGTCGATTCCTGGCACGCGATGAACACCTGGGTGAACGACGCCATCCCCCTCGCCGGCGGCGCATACCGCCAGTTCATCGTCGACTTCTACCGCGGCAACAAGCTGATGAATGGCACATTGACCATCCGCGGCGAGAAGGTCGATCTGAAGAACCTGAAGGCCAACCTGCTCAACGTCATTGCCGAAGACGATCACATCACTCCGCCCTGCCAGTCGAAGCGGCTGATGGACAAGGTGGGGAGCGCGGACAAGCTCGAGCTGCGCGTGCCCGGGGGGCACATCGGGGTGATGGCCGGCAGCGGGGCGTCCAAGGGGACCTGGCCGAAGGTGGAGTCCTGGATCGCGGCGAGGTCCGATTAGCGCGCCGTGGGCGAGGTCGGGGACATCCTCTTCGAGCGGCGGGGCGGTCTCGGTGTAGCAACGCTGAACCGCCCGAGGCTCCTGAACGCGCTGACGCTGGACATGGTCCGCGCCCTCGATCTCCAGCTCAACCAGTGGGAGGCGGACCCTTCCGTCGCCGCACTGCTCATCCGCGGCGAGGGGCGCGCGTTCTGCGCCGGCGGCGACATCCGCCTGGTGCACGCCTCCCGCCGGCATCCGCCCGGACCCGGCGACTACAAGACCGATCTCTTCAGGGAAGAGTTCCGCCTCATGCGGCGCATCCACCGGCTGCGGAAGCCGTGGGTGGCGCTGACCCACGGCATCACCATGGGGGCGGGAGCTGGATTGTCGGTGAACGGCGCGCATTGCGTGGCGTCGGAGACCAGCGTGTTCGCGATGCCGGAGGTGTTCATCGGCTCCTTTCCGGACGTCGGCGCGACGCGGTTCCTCGGGCTCACGCCGGGGAAGATCGGGCTGTACCTGGCGCTCACGGGCGGGCGGGCCGACGCCGCGGATGCCATGTATCTGGGGCTGGCGCGCCATTTCGTTCCGCAGTCCCGGTTGGGGGAATTGACCGAGGCGGTGGCGAACGCTTCCGGCGACCTGGACGCCGTCTTCGCGCGGTTCGCGGCCCAGACCGGTCCTTCCCGGCTGGCGTCGCTCAGGCCAGCCATCGACCGCTGCTTCGGGCGGGGTTCGGTGGAGGAGATCGTCGCCGCGCTCCGCAACGAGCCGGGGGAGTGGGCAAAGGAAGCGCTGGCCGCGATGAATCGGGCATCGCCGTTCAGCCTGAAGCTCGCGTTCGAGGTGATGCGGCGCGCGCAAGGGCTGGACATCGAGGGCGCGCTCACGGTCGAGTTCCGGGCGACGATGCACGTGATGGCGGACGACGACTTCTTCGAAGGGGTCCACGCCGTCCTGATCGACAAGGACCAACGTCCCAGGTGGCGTCACCCGTCGCTCGCGGACGTGAGCGAGCGGGAAGTGGAGCGCCATTTCGAGGGCCTCGGCGATCGCGAATTGCAGTTCTGAATTGGTCGCCTGCGGACATCCGCAACGCGTTCGTCACACTACGCCCCGCTCGGCGGCGCAGTCGCCGGCGCGACACGGAAGTTTTGCGCAACCGTCGCTCCCCCTCGCCGCAGCGATGACGCACCGTGCGCTGCTCAAGGCAGCTCCGTTCAATGAAGGAGGGCGGCATGCGGTCCGGGATTTCTCATCGGGTGGTGTTGTGGTCCTCGCTACTGGCGGCGACGGCCGCGGCCGGGTTCGTCGCCAGGCAGCTCGTCACCGTCGGGCCCCGAGCCGACGGCGCGATCCTGGTGCCCAACGGGCAAGCCTTGACGCCCGCGGGGGCCCATGTCGAGGTGAACGATCGGCCTCTCGGCATGGTGTTGAACCCCGCTGGCACCCTGCTCGCGGTGGTGACCGGCAGCAACTTCAATCCGCGGGCGCTGCATCTCGTCGACGTCCGGACGAAGACGCTGAAGCAGACCATCGGCATCAACAACAGCTTCGTGGGGGTGGCCTTCAGCCCGGCGGGGGACAAGATCTACGTCGGCGGCGGAGCTGGCAACGACGTGAAGCTCTTCGCCCTGGCGGCGGACGGGTCGTTCAAGGCGGACGGCACGATCCCGATCGCCAGCGCCGCCCCGAGCGGCCTCACGCTCAACCCGGACGGCACCCGCCTCTACGTCGCGCTCAACAACGCCAACCAGGTGGCGGTCATCGACACGGCGACCCGGGCGATCGTCCGCCGCGTTCCGGTGGGCACGTTCCCGTACACGGCGGTCGCGTCGGCGGACGGCACCAAGGTGTACGTGAGCAACTGGGGCGGCAAGGTGCCCGTGACGGGCGATTTCACCGACGGAATGTTCCCGGTCGTCGTCGACCGGCGCACCGGCATTCCCGTCAGCGGGACGGTCTCCGTGATCGACACCGCACAGAACGTCCTGCTGAAGACCATCGAGGTCGGGCTCCATCCGACCGGAATGGCCCGGAGCCCCAGCGCAGACCGCATCTACGTGACGAACGCGAACAGCGATACGGTCTCGGTGATCGACACCGCCACGGATTCGGTGAGCGACACGCTCCACGTCGGCCGGGTGCGCTCCGGGCGGATGCCGGTCCTGGGCAGCGCGCCCAATGCGATCGCCGTCAGCCCGGACGGACGGACGCTGTACGTCGCCAACGCCGCGGAGAACGCCATCGCCGTCGTCGACGCGGATGCGAAGAGCGGGGAGCGGGAGGGTCGCGACTCCGACGACGAGGACGGAGACGAGACGCTGTCCGCCGTCCAGGGCCTCATTCCGACGGGCTGGTACCCGACCGCGGTGGCCGTGGACGCGACCGGCAAGCAGCTCTTCATCG